>Ga0213861_10000901_pt1 | contig 26807 bp, 20 predicted proteins | sample PICome_4_FD_160110 | JGI IMG/M metagenome (GOLD analysis project Ga0213861, IMG submission 160110) | Coastal seawater microbial communities near Pivers Island, North Carolina, United States - PICO131 | ecosystem: Environmental > Aquatic > Marine > Coastal | place: USA: North Carolina... | reverse complement strand
CCATCCGAAACTGCATGCAGGCATCCCCGTCGAATCGGCGCACATCGTTGATGGCCTGCTGCATCACCTTCCTGTGCGGACCGGGCGGGCAGACTTTTATCACAGCCTGTGGCATGTCGGCCAAAGCGGCTTCCAGCCGGTCGCGGTAGGGGCGGGGCAGACTGTCGCCGATCACCACGACAAAGGTGAAGTCATCATCCGTTTGCGCCCTGAGAGGCGGTAAAGTCATGGTTTCGAAGGTGGCAAAGCGTTCTTGCATGCGTTGCGGGGCATAAAGATAGGCCATCCGGTCCTGCATGGTGCTGTGTTCCACCTGAAACCCGCCTTCGCCGAGGTAGGAAAAACGGCATATGCCAATCGCTTGCATGGAAAGTTCAGCCTTGGGTTGTTTCATCTACCATTGCAGGCTGTGCGGGTCCGCGCAAGCGGGAGCGGGCTGTTGACACCCACATCTTAACACCCTATACGCCCGCTATCTCGTAGGCGGAGCTTTCTCTGCCTATCGAAATCATAACTTAAGTGGTCAAGACCCGGTCTAATGCTGATCCGGTCCTCTGTAGCCCCACCGCCTCGTTTTCCTCGGTACGGGAACGTTGCGGTGCTTTTGCTTTGCATAACGTAAAGCATGCGAAATTTGAAACCGCATGGGGTCGCCCTCGTGCACCTGATGTGAGACAGAACGGGGATAAACCGGAATGCCAACGATCCAACAGCTGATCCGCAAGCCGCGCCAGCCGAAACGCAAGACTTCGAAATCCATGCACCTGGAGCAGTGCCCGCAAAAGCGCGGCGTTTGCACACGTGTATATACAACCACGCCAAAGAAACCGAACTCCGCGATGCGGAAAGTGGCCAAGGTTCGCCTGACCAACGGTTTCGAAGTGATTTCCTATATCCCGGGTGAGAGCCACAACCTGCAGGAACACTCTGTTGTTCTGATCCGCGGCGGTCGTGTAAAAGACCTTCCCGGTGTGCGCTACCACATCCTGCGCGGTGTTCTGGATACGCAAGGCGTGAAAGACCGCAAGCAGCGTCGTTCCAAGTACGGTGCCAAGCGTCCGAAGTAATCCACGGGTGGGGACACCCCCCACTTTGCCAACCGCCACGTAAGGTGGTGCCCTGCGCCACCCCCGCCAAGAGGAAGACACTGATATGTCACGCCGCCACGCCGCTGAAAAACGCGAAGTTCTGCCAGACGCCAAATATGGTGATCTGGTTCTGACTAAATTCATGAACAACCTGATGATCGACGGCAAGAAATCCGTCGCTGAGCGTATTGTTTACAACGCAATGTCCCGCGTTGAAGACAAGATCAAACGCGCACCCATCGAAGTGTTCCACGAAGCCCTGGACAACATCAAACCATCCGTCGAAGTGCGTTCGCGCCGCGTCGGTGGTGCGACATACCAGGTACCGGTAGAAGTCCGCCCTGAGCGCCGCGAAGCGCTGGCCATCCGCTGGTTGATCAAAGCATCACGTTCGCGCAACGAGAACACAATGGAAGAGCGCCTTGCAGGCGAGCTTTTGGATGCTGTTCAGTCGCGCGGCACAGCCGTCAAAAAGCGTGAAGACACGCATAAGATGGCAGATGCCAACAAAGCATTCAGCCACTACCGCTGGTAATACCAGATCAAGATCGGGGCCCGGATCCGCTGGGCCCCTGACCCTTTTTAAGCAGACACTCCTGAGGAAGCTTTTCCATGGCACGCGATTACCCGCTTCAACGCTACCGCAACTTCGGCATCATGGCCCACATCGATGCCGGCAAGACGACCTGTTCAGAGCGCATCCTGTACTACACAGGCAAATCCCACAACATCGGTGAGGTGCACGATGGTGCGGCCACCATGGACTGGATGGAGCAGGAACAGGAACGTGGCATCACGATCACATCCGCTGCAACCACGACTTTCTGGCAGCGCCAGGAAGAACCGACTGCAGATGCGACATCCGACACCAAGTACCGGATGAACATCATCGACACCCCAGGCCACGTTGACTTCACCATCGAAGTTGAGCGTTCCTTGGCTGTTCTTGACGGCGCGGTTGCCGTTCTGGACGCCAACGCCGGTGTTGAGCCACAAACAGAAACTGTCTGGCGTCAGGCCGACCGTTACAAAGTTCCACGTATCGTGTTCGTTAACAAAATGGACAAGATCGGCGCGGACTTCTTTAACTGCGTCAAGATGATCCAGGAGCGCACCGGCGCGACACCTGCGCCCGTGCAGATCCCGATCGGGGCCGAAACCGAGCTGGAAGGCATGGTTGATCTGGTCACGATGGAAGAGTGGGTTTGGGAAGGCGAAGACCTGGGCGCAAGCTGGGTGAAAAAGCCGATCCGCGACAGCCTGAAGGCGGACGCAGACAAGTGGCGCGCCCATCTGATCGAGACTGCGGTCGAGATGGATGATGACGCGATGGAAAACTATCTGATGGACGGTGCAGAGCCGGACGTCGATACGCTGCGCGCGCTGATCCGCAAGGGCACGCTGGCCATCAAATTCATCCCGGTCCTGTGTGGTTCCGCGTTCAAGAACAAAGGCGTACAGCCACTGCTCAACGCTGTAATCGACTATCTGCCCAGCCCGCTGGACGTTGTCGATTACATGGGCTTCAAACCCGGTGACGAGACAGAAACACGTTCGATCCCGCGCCGCGCGGATGACAACATGGCTTTCTCCGGTCTGGCCTTCAAAATCATGAACGACCCGTTTGTCGGCTCGTTGACCTTCACACGCGTCTACTCAGGTGTGCTGAACAAGGGTGACACGCTCTTGAACTCCACCAAGGGTAAGAAAGAGCGCGTCGGTCGTATGATGATGATGCACTCCATCGAACGTGAGGAAATCACCGAAGCATTCGCGGGTGACATCATCGCGCTGGCGGGTCTGAAAGACACGACAACAGGCGATACCCTGTGTTCCGTGGCAGATCCGGTTGTTCTGGAAACGATGACCTTCCCTGATCCGGTCATCGAGATCGCGGTCGAGCCAAAAACCAAGGCCGACCAAGAGAAGATGTCAGCCGGTCTCGCACGTCTGGCGGCCGAAGATCCTTCCTTCCGTGTGGAAACTGACATCGAAAGCGGTCAGACCATCATGAAGGGCATGGGCGAACTTCACCTCGATATCCTCGTGGACCGTCTGAAGCGCGAATTCAAAGTGGAAGCCAACATCGGCGCGCCACAGGTTGCTTATCGTGAGACAGTCAGCCGCGAAGCTGAAATTGTTTACACCCACAAGAAACAGTCGGGTGGTTCGGGTCAGTTCGCTGAGGTCAAGATGATCATCACGCCGACAGAGCCAGGCGAAGGGTATTCCTTTGAGAGCCGCGTTGTTGGTGGTTCGGTGCCAAAGGAATACATCCCCGGCGTCGAAAAAGGGATCAAGTCGGTCATGGACTCCGGTCCGTTGGCGGGTTTCCCGGTCATCGACTTCAAGGTGGCGCTGATCGAAGGTAAATACCACGACGTGGACTCAAGCGTTCTGGCGTTTGAAATCGCGGCACGTATGGGTATGCGCGAAGGCATGAAGAAAGCCGGCGCGAAGCTGCTTGAGCCGATCATGAAGGTCGAAGTTGTCACACCTGAGGAATACACAGGCGGCATCATCGGTGACCTGACATCACGTCGCGGTCAGGTGCAGGGTCAGGACACTCGCGGTAACGCGATTGCCATCGACGCTTTTGTACCTCTGGCGAACATGTTCGGCTACATCAACACATTGCGGTCGATGTCTTCTGGGCGTGCGAACTTCACCATGCAGTTCGACCACTACGAAGCGGTGCCACAGAACATCTCGGACGAGATCCAGTCCAAATTCGCATAATCGGGATGGCGGGGAAAACCCCGCCCTACCCAAACCGTAGGGTGGGTTTCTAACCCACCACCCAACATAAACCAAAGGAGCCAACACCATGGCAAAGGCAAAGTTTGAACGTAACAAGCCGCACGTTAACATCGGCACAATCGGCCACGTTGACCACGGCAAGACGACATTGACGGCAGCGATCACGAAGTATTTCGGTGACTTCAAAGCCTACGACCAGATCGACGGCGCGCCCGAAGAGAAAGCCCGTGGCATCACGATCTCGACCGCACACGTTGAGTATGAGACCGAAGCGCGTCACTATGCGCACGTCGATTGCCCCGGCCACGCCGACTACGTCAAGAACATGATCACCGGTGCCGCACAGATGGACGGCGCGATCCTGGTTGTGAACGCAGCGGATGGCCCGATGCCACAAACGCGCGAGCACATCCTGCTGGGCCGTCAGGTTGGCATCCCTTACATGGTTGTCTACATGAACAAGGTCGATCAGGTTGACGACGAAGAGCTGTTGGAACTGGTTGAAATGGAAATCCGCGAGCTGCTCAGCAAGTATGAGTATCCTGGCGACGACATTCCTGTGATCCCCGGCTCCGCGCTGCACGCGATGAACGGCACAGAGCCAGCGATTGGCGAAGAATCCATCAAGAAACTGATGGCGGCTGTCGACGAATACATCCCGACACCTGCACGTGCTGTTGACCAGCCGTTCCTGATGCCAGTGGAAGACGTCTTCTCGATCTCCGGTCGTGGTACGGTTGTTACGGGGCGTGTTGAGCGCGGCGTGATCAACGTGGGCGACGAGATTGAGATCGTTGGTATCCGCGACACCAAGAAGACCACATGTACCGGCGTGGAAATGTTCCGCAAGCTGCTGGACCGTGGTGAGGCAGGCGACAACATCGGCGCATTGCTGCGCGGTGTTGACCGTGAGGGCGTTGAGCGTGGCCAGGTTCTGTGTAAGCCAGGTTCCGTGAACCCGCACACCAAGTTCGAAGCCGAAGCCTATATCCTGACCAAGGAAGAGGGTGGCCGTCACACGCCGTTCTTCGCGAACTACCGTCCACAGTTCTACTTCCGTACGACAGACGTCACCGGTACCGTTCAGCTGCCAGAAGGCACAGAGATGGTTATGCCTGGCGACAACCTGAAGTTCGACGTTGAGCTGATCGCGCCTATCGCGATGGAGCAGGGCCTGCGTTTCGCGATCCGCGAAGGTGGCCGTACGGTCGGCGCGGGCGTTGTGTCCAAGATCACTGCATAAGGTTCAGTAAGGCGGGGTTCACCCCGCCCTGCAGATCCATTGAAAGGCCGCTCCTTCGGGGGCGGCCTTTTGCTTTGGCGGGCTGTAGCCGCGATATTTTCGATGTATGAAAGAATAATGACTGAGTTTTCTTATGCCGCCCCGACGGAGATATACCCGCTGAGATTGCCCGATGGCGCGGCCAATCGCGGGACCGTATTTCTGAAACCTGCTATTGATCATCCCCGGTTTACCGTGGGGGAATATACCTATGCCAGCGCCTTTGATCCGCCCGATGACTGGGCGGCGCGGCTGGCCCCCTATTTGTTTGACTTCAGCCCCGAGCGACTAAGCATCGGCAAGTTTTGCCAAATTGCTGATGGAGTGCGTTTTGTCACCGCATCGGCCAATCACCGCTATGACGGGATTTCCAGCTATCCGTTTGCGATCTTTGGCGGCGGGGGGATGGAGAACCGTCCTTCACTGCCTGATGCGGGGCCCGATACCCATATCGGGCATGATGTCTGGATCGGGCAGGGGGCGACGCTTTTGCCGGGTGCGCGGCTGGGCAACGGGGTGATTGTCGGCGCAGGCGCTGTGGTGAGCGGTACGGTTGCGGATTACACGATCGTGGCCGGAAATCCGGGCCGGGTTGTGCGGCAGCGGTTCTCAGCCGCGCAGACAGCAGAGCTGAACCAGATCGCCTGGTGGGACTGGCCGATTGAGCTGATTCTGGCCCATGAGGCGCAGATCATGGGCGGAGATGTATCCGCTTTGGCGGCGGTTTCGCCTAAATAATGGGCTGAATACCGCTGTATGCCGAAAAAATTGCGCAGCATTGCCGATGCTGTGGCTGCATCCTGTGGTGGAAAAGGTCTTTGCCTTTCAATGTGCCGGCAGGTGTTTGCAGGTGCAGAAAGCCGTTTCTGTATACGATGGTCTACAGTTAAGCCATTAAAAGCATTTGATTTTATATTCTCATGCGGCACATCAACAAGGGATGACGCAGGGAGGATGACAATGGATCAGATCAATCTTGGGGCCTGGATCGACAGGACCGATACGATCGACGGCGGTGTTTCCCCGCAGCAGGCCGCATTGATCCATTCGGTGCTGGGCGCGCCGAGCAGCACCGCACCCCGCAAGGGGGATTTGCTGCCACATCTTTGTCATTGGTATGCGTTCCCGCCCCTGGCTGCGATGGAGGAACTGGGTGAGGATGGCCATCCGCGCCTGGGGGATTTCATGCCGCCGGTGCGGTTGAACCGGAGGATGTGGGCCGGGGGGAGCCTTGAGTTTCTGGCCCCTGTGCATGTGGGAGAGCCGCTGCGACGCCGGAGCAGGATCGCGGATGTCGTTGAAAAAACGAGCGCGGCAGGGCCGATCGTGATTGTCACCCTGGACCATGAGATACACGGGCAGGCCGGGCTTGCGGTGCTGGAACGGCAGGACATCGTCTATTTGCAAATCCCCGAGACCTTCAAGCCGCCCAGAAAGACCGCCGCGCCGAAAGACGCGGTTGTGACGGAGGCGGTCAAGGTGACGACGCCGCTGCTGTTTCGCTATTCCGCGATCACCTTTAACGCGCATCGGATCCATTATGATCTGCCTTACACGCAACAGGTTGAGCATTACCCAGATCTGGTGGTGCATGGCCCGCTGCAGGCGCAACTGCTGATCAATACGGCCAGCCGACAGCGTGGCCACGCGCCCCGCCTGTTTTCATACCGTGGGGTGCATCCGTTGTTTGCCGGTGATGCGCTTGATCTGCGGGTGGCCGCGCTGAACCCGTCCGAATGGGTGGTATGTGCCGTGGCCAACGGCACCCATCAGACCATGCAAGCCAACGCAATTTGGGAGATTTGAAGATGACACAGGTACTCAAGGGAATGCGCGTGGTCGAAGGATCGGCATTTGTGGCGGTGCCATTGGCGGGGATGACTTTGGCGCAGATGGGGGCGGATGTGATCCGCTTTGACCGTATCGGCGGGGGGCTGGATGCCGGGCGCTGGCCTGTGGCCCCTTCTGGGAAGAGCCTGTTCTGGGCGGGGATGAACAAGGGCAAACGGTCCATCGCGGTCGATATGAAATCGCCCGAGGGGCAAGAGCTGATCACGCGGATCATCACGGCACCGGGGGAAGATGCGGGATTGTTTCTGACCAACCTGCGGGTGCGCGGCTGGATGGATCACCAAACGCTCAGCCAGTATCGCAAGGATTTGATCATGGTCACCTTGATGGGGGACCGGCATGGCAGGCCACAGGTGGATTACACCGTGAACCCGGCACTGGGCATTCCGGATATCACCGGGCCGGAGGGGTATGATGACCCCGTGGCCAACGCCTTGCCCGCCTGGGATCTGGTTGCGGGCAACATGGTGGTGTCATCGCTGCTGGCCGCAGAGCGGCACAGGCTGCGCAGCGGCGAGGGGCAGGATGTGGAACTGTCGCTCAAGGATGTTGCGGCGGCCACCATCGGTCATCTGGGGATGATCGGCGATGCGGTGGTCAACGACAAGGCGCGCGGCAAATCGGGCAACGCGCTATATGGCGCTTATGGTCAGGATTTCTTGTGTGCTGACGGGAAGCGGATCATGGTGATCGGCCTGACCGCGCGGCAGTGGTCGGTTCTGGTCAAGGTGACCGGATCGGCCGAGGCAATCGAGAGCCTTGGCCGCGAAACCGGGCTGGACCTGAAGGACGAAGGCGTCCGCTGGGCCTTGCGCGACCGGATCACGCAGATTTTCACGCCTTGGTTCTCGGGCCAGACCGCTGCTGCGGCGGGGCGCATGCTGGATCAGGCGGGGGCGACGTGGTCACCGTTCCGCACGGTCAAGCAAGCCGTGGCAGAGGATGCGGATCTGTCTGCGGACAACCCGATGTTCGAGATGCTGCATCAACCGGGCCTTGGCACATTTCCCGTACCGGGGTCGCCGGCGACGTTTTCCAGCCATGCGCGGAAACGACCGGTCAAGGCACCGGAACTGGGCGCGCATACAGAAGAGATTCTGGGGGATGTGGTTGGCATGACGGACACAGAGATTGCGCAGCTGTTCGACGCAGGCATTGTGCAAAGCCCGAATTTTGCAGTCAGCCGCAGGGTGGCCTGAGGCCGGTTGACGCTGGTGCAGGGGCGGGGCCGCTGCCGCGCGGTGCAGTCCTGCGCGTGGGACAGAGGTAAATATACCTAAAAACTTGCCACAGGGGCGATCTGCTCTTGATCGCGAATGGATTTGCGAATACCCAACGCATCGGCATAGGGGTTTAGCTCAGTTGGTAGAGCATCGGTCTCCAAAACCGAGGGTCGTGGGTTCGAGTCCCTCAGCCCCTGCCACTTTCACAGATTTTTGTACTTGGTCACAGGTTGTGACGCTGGCGCTGGTTCAGGGCCGAAGACTGCCTGTGCAGACCAGATCGCGGGTATTTTCAGATCGCCCGCTTTTGTCGCAAATTCTGAAATCATCATTTTGTCACAGTTGTGCCCCGTATCAGACTGAAATTGTCGCTATCCCCCGGCGTCAGAAGCGACGTGGAGGATATCGGCATGGCAGAAATGAACAATCAGCGCAGCCAGCGCCCGGGCAGGCCGCAGCATGAGGATATTGACCCACATTCGCTTGCCGCCATTCGTGGGATCATGAAGGCGGGGTCAGAGATGGGCCCGCAGTCAGGCCCCGACCGGGCCGCGCGTCATGATGAGGGGCACCAGCATCAGCGGCACCAGCCGCACGATCACGCAGAAACTGCTGTGCATTCTGCACCAAAGGCCGCCGCGCGCATGGACCTTAAGGCCCAAGTCGCGTCCCGTCTGAGCGGATACCGTCCAAAGCCCAAGCATATCGGATTGATCGCATTTGCGCTGCTGGTTGTGATGCGGCCGTGGCTTGTGCTGGGTTTGTTCATCCTTTGCCTGATCGTGATGATCGGTGTTTTCCTGATTCTTGGATATGACGGGTTCTGGGCCCGCGTCATGTCTGCGGCACGTTGGTATGCCAAACGCCGCCCCGAGCGGGCCATGGCGTTGCACCGCAAGCTGGACGGTATGGCGATGAAGTGGGACGCGGTCCTTGACCGCTTTCCCGAAGGCACTGTGGATGGGCTGTATCTGCCCGATTTCGGGGGATTGGCCGTGGCTGCCAAACGGCAAGAAGAGGCGCTGGACCGGCGGTATAGCAATATCGCGGAACGCGAAGCCTGATCATCCTTCGCAGGGGCGGGCCATTGCAGGCTTGAAACATATCCCGTCAGCCGTTAGATGGCCCATGACCGATATCGTTTAGGAACGCACCATGGCCATGACCAATCCACTTCAGTTCATCCAGCAGGTTCGTGCTGAGGTTAGCAAGGTTGTCTGGCCGACCCGGCGTGAAGTGCTGCTGACCACCGTTATGGTCTTTATCCTCGCGGCGCTGACGGCTGTGTTTTTCGCGATTGTCGATATCCTCATTCGCGGGGGCCTGCAGGGCATTCTGGGGATGTTCGGATAGGGCGGCTGCGGCTGTCCAAGTTTTCAAAAAACTGCGCTTAGGCTTGAATATCATTTCATCAAAGGCTATTGCGCAGGCCTGACCTGACGGGGCGTGCGGCGAATCGAGTTGCGCGCCGCTTTTTTATTCAGGTTTTCACGGATCAGATCGCAGGGCAGGTGCCTTGGATCGCAAGACAGGGACATAACTTCAGATGGCAAAGCGTTGGTATTCGGTCAGTGTCCTGTCCAACTTTGAGAAAAAGATCGCAGAGCAGATCCGGACCTCGGTTGAAGAGCAGGGACTGGAGGATCAGATTGACGAAGTTCTGGTCCCCACTGAAGAAGTGATTGAAATCCGTCGGGGCAAGAAGGTCACGACCGAGCGTCGCTTTATGCCCGGATATGTTCTGGTTCACATGGAAATGTCGGATCAGGGGTATCACCTGATCAACTCAATCAACCGCGTCACCGGTTTCCTGGGCCCGCAGGGGCGCCCGATGCCAATGCGCGATGCAGAAGTGCAAGGTATCCTTGGCCGTGTTCAGGAAGGCGAAGACGCGCCCCGGACACTCATTCACTTTGAAGTGGGCGAGAAGGTCAAGGTTGGCGATGGTCCGTTCGAGGACTTTGACGGGATGATCGAAGAGGTCGACGAAGAGGCGCAGCGTTTGAAAGTGTCTGTGTCGATCTTTGGTCGGGAAACACCCGTCGAATTGGAATTCACCCAGGTCATCAAACAGACCTGAGTGGGAAGGCGGGGGTAACCCCGCCCTGCGGCAAGCAATTGCCGTTCGTTTGTGGGAGGCGAGGCTACGCGTAGCCAGACCAGACCACGCTTAAATTGGGCCCATACGCGATGTGGTCCTAGAGGGTGCCTGAATGGGCACCGATGAAAAGGAGAAGGCCAATGGCCAAGAAACTCGTCGGTACGATGAAGTTGCAAGTTAAAGCGGGTCAAGCAAACCCGTCCCCACCTGTGGGTCCAGCGCTGGGTCAGCGCGGTATCAACATCATGGAATTCTGTAAGGCGTTCAACGCAAAGACAGCTGACCTTGAGCCAGGTGCACCTTGCCCAACCGTGATCAGCTATTACCAGGACAAGTCCTTTACGATGGACATCAAGACGCCTCCTGCGTCCTACTACCTGAAAAAAGCTGCCAAAGTGAACTCTGGTGCGAAAACACCGAGCCGCGAAACCGTTGGCACAGTAACGCCCAAGCAGCTGCGTGAAATCGCAGAAGCAAAGATGGCAGACCTGAGCGCGAACGACGTTGAGCAGGCGATGAAAATCATTCTGGGTTCCGCCCGGTCCATGGGCATCGAGGTGAAGTAATATGGCTAAACTTGGAAAACGTTCCCGCGCTGCTCGTGAAGCATTTGCCGGCAAAGAGAACCTCACAGTTGAAGAAGCTGTGGCACTGATCAAGGGCAACTCGAACGTAAAGTTCGACGAGACCATCGAGATCGCCATGAACCTGGGCGTTGACCCACGTCACGCGGACCAGATGGTTCGCGGTGTTGTCAGCCTGCCAAACGGTACCGGCAAGACAATGCGCGTTGCGGTATTTGCACGCGGAGCAAAAGCGGACGAAGCGACAGCGGCTGGTGCCGATATCGTGGGCGCAGAGGACCTGATGGAAATCGTACAGTCCGGCAAGATCGAATTCGATCGCTGCATCGCGACGCCTGACATGATGCCAATCGTTGGTCGTCTGGGCAAAGTGCTGGGCCCGCGCAACCTGATGCCAAACCCAAAGGTTGGTACGGTTACGATGGATGTCAAAGAAGCTGTTGAAGCGGCAAAGGGCGGTCAGGTTCAGTTCAAAGCTGAAAAAGGCGGCGTTGTGCATGCAGGCGTTGGCAAATTGTCCTTCGACGAAGGCAAGCTGGCTGAAAACATCCGTGCCTTTGTGGGTGCGGTTGCCAAGGCCAAGCCGTCAGGCTCCAAGGGTACCTATATGAAAGCCATCAACCTGAGCTCAACAATGGGTCCAGGCGTGTCTGTCGCTGTAGACGGCGCTGTCGGCGAGTAATCCCTGCTGCCGCTTTGGTGGCACGCGGAGTTATTGAAGATTTCAAAAGGCGGACCGGTGCGGTTCGCCTTTTGCATTTGAGCCGGTCTTTTGCCAATCGTGCAGGGATCAGGGGCGTTATCCTGCGCCGACACGTCTGGCACGGTCCAGGGGACGGCGGGGTGCATTGGCGCAGAGTATGGTGCCTATCTGCTGCGTTTCTTTGGCCAAGGATAAGATGTCTGGCGGGCGAAATTGCCTTGGCGGTTGTTATCAAGCGGATTTATTGCGCGGGCCGCCAATATATCGAACCCGATCCTTGACGGATCGGAGCCAGAGCCGCGAGGCCAGCTATTGGGCTTAGAGGTGTGTCGTTACCCTGCCTGCGGGCTAGGGCAAAAAAATCAACGTTAGGGGTTGGAAAACCGGATGGCTGGGGATAGTGATCCCTCTAAGTACCAAAGCGCGATTCGTCGCGCTTTTGTGCTTTTCGTCCGAGACGGTGGGTGTTGGCAAATTTTCCAACATAATTCCTGCCTGAGACGGGAAACGGCAGATTTTCTTCGGATGCCCAATTGGCCATCCGCAGCGATGCGCAGGACCCCGTAAGGACCCAAAAGTCGGGGCCATCAGTCCCGGCAAAACTGAGCCGGAGGGGTAACCCTCCCTTACTGGAGTGAAACTGTGGATAGAGCACAAAAAGAACAGTTGGTCGACGAACTCGGCCAAATCTTTGAAAGCTCTGGCGTCGTTGTGGTATCTCACTACGTCGGTTTGACAGTTGCTGAAATGCAGGACCTTCGCGCGCGTGCTCGTGACGCTGGCGGGGCCGTGCGTGTTGCCAAGAACAGGCTCGCCAAAATCGCCCTTAAGGGAAAGCCATGCGAAAGCATTTCTGACCTTTTGTTGGGTATGACCGTACTGACCTATTCTGAGGATCCTGTGGCTGCTGCCAAGGTTGCTCAGGACTTCGCCAAGAGCAATGACAAGTTTGTCATCCTGGGCGGCGCAATGGGTGAGAACGTTCTGGACGTCGCCGGTGTTGAAGCCGTGTCCAAGATGCCTTCGCGGGAGGAGCTTATCTCCACCATCGCGGGCATGCTGGGCGCACCTGCTTCCAACATCGCCGGGGCCATTGGCGCACCTGCAAGCAACATCGCATCCATCCTGTCCACGATCGAGGACAAGGCTGCGTAAAGCATATCGTCAAGCTGGCGTGTTGGTTGAATCAATGCGTTGGAACACACATATCGTTAACGGAAAGAGCTAAACATGGCTGATCTGAAGAAACTTGCAGAAGAGATCGTTGGTCTGACACTGCTGGAAGCACAAGAACTGAAAACCATCCTCAAAGACGAGTATGGCATCGAGCCCGCCGCTGGCGGCGCTGTGATGATGGCTGGTCCAGCTGAAGCTGGCGCGGCTGCAGAAGAGAAAACTGAATTTGACGTCGTTCTGAAGAACGCTGGCGCATCCAAGATCAACGTGATCAAGGAAGTTCGCGGCATCACCGGTCTGGGCCTGAAAGAAGCCAAAGATCTGGTCGAAGCTGGCGGCAAAATCAAAGAAGGCGTCGACAAAGCCGAAGCCGAAGAAGTCAAAGCCAAGCTGGAAGCAGCTGGCGCAGAAGTCGAACTGGCCTAAGTCAGGCGCAGAGGGATCCGTTTCTTTTCAAAAGAACGGACCGGTTTTTTTCGAAAAGACCGGTTTATCCCATAAAAACATTGGCTGGATGGGGCATATGCCCTGTCCAGCCAAACCTGTCTTGAAGGGTGCTTTTGCGACAAGAGCCCCCTTTTGGAGAGGTCCATAGGTCGGAAGGTGTGCGGTGGGACGCATGCCAGCATAGACCGGATTAATCCGCTCTGATGAGCGCGCCACGACCCCGGTGGCGGCGTTCAGGCAAGAGATACGAAAGGTATTACGACACATGGCACAATCCTTCCTTGGCCAGAAGCGTCTCCGTAAATATTATGGCAAAATCCGCGAAGTGCTGGAAATGCCGAACCTGATCGAGGTTCAAAAATCCTCATACGACCTGTTCCTGAACTCCGGCGATGCCGAGACGCCCACCGATGGTGATGGCATTCAGGGCGTTTTCCAATCGGTATTCCCGATCAAGGATTTCAACGAAACATCCATTCTTGAGTACGTCAAATACGAGCTGGAAAAGCCAAAGTACGACGTTGAGGAATGCCAGCAGCGTGACATGACCTATTCCGCGCCGCTCAAGGTGACCCTCCGTCTGATCGTGTTTGATATTGATGAGGACACAGGTGCCAAATCTGTCAAGGACATCAAGGAACAAGATGTCTTTATGGGCGACATGCCCTTGATGACACCGAATGGTACCTTCATCGTGAACGGTACTGAGCGTGTGATCGTATCCCAGATGCACCGTTCACCGGGTGTGTTCTTTGACCATGACAAGGGCAAGACCCATTCGTCTGGTAAACTGTTGTTCGCCTGCCGCATCATCCCATACCGCGGATCCTGGTTGGACTTTGAATTTGACGCAAAAGACATCGTTTTTGCGCGCATTGACCGCCGTCGTAAACTGCCTGTGACCACCCTGCTTTATTCGCTGGGGCTGGACCAGGAGGCGATTATGGACGCCTATTACAATACGGTCACCTATAAGTTGGAAAAGAAGAAAGGCTGGGTCGCCCCCTTCTTTCCTGAGCGCGTGCGGGGAACGCGCCCGACTTATGACATCGTAGACGCGAAATCCGGTGAGGTTCTGTTCGAGCAGGGCAAGAAGGTAACACCGCGCGCTGTGAAACAGCTGATTGATGCGGGTGAAGTCAGCGAGTTGCTGCTGCCCTTCGATCACATTCAGGGCAAATTCGTTGCCAAGGACATCATCAACGAAGAAACCGGTGCGATCTATGTCGAAGCCGGTGACGAGTTGACGCTGGAGTATGACAAGGACGGCACGTTGATCGGCGGCACGGCCAAGGAATTGGTAGATGCGGGCATCACCGAGATCCCGTTGCTGGACATCGACAACGTCAATGTCGGCCCCTACATGCGCAACACCATGGCGAACGACAAGAACATGAACCGCGATACCGCGCTCATGGATATCTACCGCGTCATGCGCCCGGGCGAGCCGCCCACCGTCGAAGCGGCATCGAACCTGTTCGACACATTGTTCTTTGATTCAGAGCGTTATGACCTGTCGGCTGTTGGCCGTGTGAAAATGAACATGCGTCTGGATCTGGATGCAGAAGACACCCAGCGTACCCTGCGCCGCGAAGATATCGTGGCCTGTATCAAGGCACTGGTTGATCTGCGTGACGGCCGTGGCGACATCGACGATATCGACCACCTTGGTAACCGTCGTGTGCGTTCCGTGGGCGAACTGATGGAAAACCAGTACCGCGTGGGTCTGCTGCGTATGGAACGTGCGATCAAAGAGCGGATGTCATCCGTTGAGATCGACACGGTGATGCCGCAAGACCTGATCAACGCCAAACCGGCTGCTGCTGCGGTGCGTGAATTCTTTGGCTCTTCCCAGCTGTCGCAGTTCATGGACCAAACCAACCCGCTGTCCGAGGTGACGCACAAGCGTCGTCTTTCAGCGCTTGGACCTGGTGGTCTGACACGCGAGCGTGCAGGCTTTGAGGTGCGCGACGTGCACCCGACCCACTATGGCCGCATGTGTCCGATTGAAACGCCAGAAGGTCCGAACATTGGTCTGATCAACTCGCTGGCGACATTTGCCCGCGTGAACAAATACGGCTTTATCGAAACGCCTTACCGCGTCGTCAAGGACAGCAAAGTGACCGATGAGGTCCACTATATGTCTGCGACCGAAGAAATGCGTCACACTGTGGCGCAGGCGAACGCGTCGCTGGACGCGGACGGCAAGTTCACCAACGAGATGGTCAACACGCGCCGGTCCGGTGACTATACGCTGGCCCCGACCGAAAGCGTCGATCTGATCGACGTCTCGCCCAAGCAGTTGGTCTCTGTTGCGGCCTCGCTGATCCCGTTCCTTGAGAATGACGACGCGAACCGCGCCTTGATGGGTTCCAACATGCAACGTCAGGCTGTGCCGCTGCTGCAAGCAGAAGCGCCGCTGGTGGGTACAGGTATCGAAGAGGTCGTGGCACGCGATTCCGGTGCGGCCTATATGGCCAAACGTGCGGGCGTGATCGACCAGGTCGATGCGTCGCGTATCGTTATCCGCGCCACCGAAGACCTTGAGCTGGGCGACGCAGGCGTAGACATCTACCGCATGCGCAAATTCCAGCGGTCCAACCAGAACACCTGCATCAACCAGCGGCCGCTGGTCCGTGTGGGCGAGACGGTGACCAAAGGTCAGGTGATTGCGGATGGTCCGTCCACGGATATGGGCGAATTGGCCTTGGGTAAAAACGTGGTCGTCGCGTTCATGCCTTGGAACGGCTACAACTACGAAGACTCCATCCTGATTTCAGAGCGGGTATCCCGCGATGACGTCTTTACCTCGATCCATATCGAAGAGTTTGAGGTCGCAGCACGCGACACCAAGCTTGGGCCAGAGGAAATCACCCGCGACATTCCAAACGTCGGTGAAGAAGCGCTGCGCAACCTCGACGAGGCGGGCATCGTTTACATCGGTGCGGATGTTGAACCAGGCGATATTCTGGTGGGCAAGATCACGCCAAAGGGCGAAAGCCCGATGACACCGGAAGAGAAACTGCTGCGGGCGATCTTTGGCGAAAAAGCCTCTGATGTGCGTGACACGTCGCTGCGGGTGAAACCGGGTGATTTCGGCACGGTCGTCGAAGTGCGCGTCTTTAACCGCCATGGCGTGGAAAAAGACGAACGTGCGCTGCAGATCGAGCGTGAAGAAGTCGAACGTCTGGCACGTGACCGCGATGACGAATTGGCCATTCTGGACCGCAACATCTATGCGCGTCTGCGTGACATGATCATGGGCAAAGTGGCTGTTAAAGGCCCCAAGGGCGTCAAGCCGAACACCCAGATCACCGAAGAGTTGCTGGACGATCAACTGACCCGTGGTCAGTGGTGGCAGCTGGCGCTTGAGGACGAAGACGATGCCAAGATCGTCGAGGCCCTGAACGAACAGTACGAGATCCAGAAGCTGACCTTGGATGCACGTTTCGACGACAAGGTCGAAAAAGTGCGTCGTGGTGATGATCTGCCTCCGGGTGTGATGAAGATGGTCAAAGTCTTTGTCGCGGTGAAGCGCAAGCTGCAGCCGGGTGACAAGATGGCGGGCCGTCACGGCAACAAAGGTGTGATTTCAAAGGTGGTCCCAATGGAGGACATGCCGTTCCTTGCGGATGGTACACCGGTTGATTTCTGTCTGAACCCGCTGGGTGTTCCGTCACGTATGAACGTAGGTCAGATCCTTGAGACGCACATGGGTTGGGCCGCACGCGGTCTGGGTCTGAACATCGACGAGGCGCTGCAAGAGTACAAGCGTTCCGGCGATCTGACACCTGTGCGCGAAGCCATGAGCCTTGCCTACGGCGAGGACGTTTATGCCGAAGGTATCGAGGGCATGGACGAAGAGACGCTGGTCGAGGCGGCAGGCAATGTCACACGCGGTGTGCCGATTGCAACGCCGGTCTTTGACGGTGCCAAAGAGGCGGATGTGAACGATTCACTCACACGCGCTGGTTTTGACACGTCGGGCCAGTCGGTTCTGTTTGATGGCCGCACAGGCGAGCAGTTTGCCCGTCCCGTGACGGTCGGCGTTAAATACCTGCTGAAACTGCACCACCTTGTGGATGACAAGATCCACGCGCGTTCAACCGGTCCATACTCGCTGGTCACCCAGCAGCCATTGGGCGGTAAAGCGCAGTTCGGTGGTCAGCGCTTTGGTGAGATGGAGGTCTGGGCTTTGGAAGCTTACGGCGCTGCATACACCCTGCAGGAAATGCTGACTGTGAAATCGGATGACGTGGCAGGCCGGACGAAGGTCTATGAAAGCATCGTCAAGGGCGAGGATAATTTCGAAGCGGGCATTCCAGAGAGCTTTAACGTTCTCGTCAAGGAAGTGCGCGGCCTCGGCCTGAATATGGAACTCCTGGACGCGGAGGAAGACGAATAAGGGTGACCCAAAGGCCCATCTTGCGGGGACTGCCTCGTAAGGTGGGCACCTTGCCCACCCCGCCTTCCAAAACGCCCCTTTCAAGGATTTGAAAATGAACCAGGAACTGACAAACAACCCGTTCAACCCCGTCGCCCCGATGAAGACATTCGACGAGATCAAGGTTTCCCTTGCCTCGCCTGAGCGTATTCTGTCGTGGTCTTTTGGTGAGATCAAAAAGCCAGAAACCATCAACTACCGCACGTTCAAGCCAGAGCGGGACGGTCTGTTCTGCGCGCGTATCTTTGGCCCGATCAAAGATTACGAATGTCTGTGCGGCAAATACAAGCGCATGAAATATCGCGGCGTTGTCTGCGAAAAATGTGGTGTCGAAGTGACGCTGCAAAAGGTTCGCCGCGAGCGGATGGGCCACATCGAACTGGCGTCTCCCGTGGCCCACATCTGGTTCCTCAAGTCGCTGCCATCGCGCATCGGCCTGATGCTGGACATGACCCTGCGCGATCTGGAACGCGTGCTGTATTTCGAAAACTACGTTGTGATCGAACCCGGCCTGACGGACCTTCAGTATGGTCAGATGATGACCGAAGAAGAGTATATGGACGCCCAGGATGCCTATGGCATGGACGCGTTCACCGCCAACATCGGTGCCGAAGCGATCCGCGAAATGCTGGCCGCGATCGACCTTGAAGCAGAGGCCGACCAGCTGCGCGAAGAGCTGAAAGAAGCCACAGGCGAATTGAAGCCCAAGAAGATCATCAAGCGTTTGAAGATCGTTGAGTCCTTCCTTGAATCTGGCAACCGCCCCGAGTGGATGGTTCTGACCGTGATCCCCGTGATCCCGCCAGAGCTGCGCCCGCTGGTGCCGCTGGATGGTGGCCGTTTTGCGACGTCCGACCTGAACGATCTGTATCGCCGGGTGATCAACCGTAACAACCGTCTGAAACGTCTGATTGAACTGCGCGCGCCCGATATCATCGTGCGTAACGAAAAGCGGATGTTGCAGGAATCCGTGGATGCGCTGTTTGACAACGGCCGCCGTGGTCGTGTGATCACCGGTGCCAACAAACGTCCGCTGAAGTCCCTGTCTGACATGCTGAAAGGCAAGCAGGGTCGTTTCCGTCAGAACCTTTTGGGCAAGCGCGTCGACTTCTCCGGTCGTTCGGTCATTGTGACGGGTCCGGAACTGAAGCTGCACCAATGTGGTCTGCCTAAAAAGATGGCGCTCGAACTGTTCAAGCCGTTCATCTACTCACGCCTTGAGGCCAAAGGTCTGTCCTCGACGGTCAAGCAGGCCAAGAAGCTGGTTGAAAAGGAACGTCCCGAGGTTTGGGATATTCTGGATGAGGTCATCCGCGAACACCCCGTCATGCTGAACCGCGCGCCAACGCTGCACCGTTTGGGCATTCAGGCGTTTGAGCCGGTTCTGATCGAAGGTAAGGCGATCCAGCTGCACCCGCTGGTCTGTTCTGCCTTTAACGCTGACTTTGACGGTGACCAGATGGCGGTTCACGTGCCGCTGTCGCTGGAAGCGCAGCTGGAAGCCCGCGTTCTGATGATGTCCACGAACAACGTTCTGTCGCCCGCAAACGGCGCACCGATCATTGTTCCGTCGCAGGATATGATCCTTGGCCTCTACTATACCACGCTGGAACGCGAAGGCATGGTCGGTCAGGGCATGGTCTTTGGCACGGTTGACGAGGTTCAGCATGCGCTGGACGCCGGTGCGGTGCATCTACATTCTAAGATCAAGGCGCGGATCAAGCAGATCGATGACGAAGGTAACGAGGTCATGATCCGCTTTGACACGACCCCAGGTCGTGTGCGTCTGGGCGCGCTCTTGCCGTTGAACGCAAAAGCGCCATTCAGCCTGGTCAACCGTCTGCTGCGCAAGAAGGAAGTGCAGCAGGTCATCGACACGGTCTACCGTTATTGCGGTCAGAAAGAATCTGTCATCTTCTGTGACCAGATCATGACCATGGGTTTCCGCGAGGCGTTCAAGGCTGGTATTTCGTTTGGTAAAGACGACATGCTGATCCCTGACAGCAAGTGGCCACTGGTTGAGGAAACCCGTGAGCAGGTCAAAGACTTTGAACAGCAGTACATGGACGGCCTGATCACCCAGGGTGAAAAGTACAACAAGGTCGTCGATGCATGGTCAAAGTGTAACGACAAGGTCACCGACGCGATGATGGGTTCCATCTCGGCCACCACCTATGCCGAGAATGGTTCGGAAGAAGAGCCAAATTCGGTCTATATGATGGCCCACTCCGGTGCGCGTGGTTCTGTGACGCAGATGAAACAGCTGGGCGGTATGCGCGGCCTGATGGCCAAGCCGAACGGCGACATCATCGAGACACCGATCATCTCGAACTTCAAGGAAGGCCTGACCGTTCTTGAGTACTTCAACTCTACCCACGGTGCCCGTAAGGGTCTGTCAGATACGGCTTTGAAGACTGCGAACTCAGGCTACCTGACGCGTCGTCTGGTGGATGTTGCGCAGGATTGTATCATTCGTATGCATGATTGCGGAACCGACATGGCGATCACGGCCGAAGCAGCAGTGAACGACGGTGAGGTTGTATCATCGCTGGCAGAGCGCCTGTTGGGCCGTGTTGTCGCCGATGACATCCTGCGCCCCGGCACCGACGAAGTGTTGGTATCAGCCGGGACCATTGTCGACGAACGTTTGGCAGATCTGATCGACGAGGCAGCGGTGCAGTCCACACGCATCCGCAGCCCGCTGACTTGTGAGGCCGAAGAGGGCGTTTGCGCCATGTGCTACGGTCGTGACCTTGCACGTGGTACGCTGGTGAACCAAGGCGAAGCGGTGGGGATCATCGCGGCGCAGTCCATTGGTGAACCCGGTACACAGCTGACCATGCGGACATTCCACATTGGTGGCGTTGCACAGGGTGGCCAGCAGTCGTTCCTCGAAGCATCACAGGAAGGCAAAATCGTGTTTGAAAACGCGATGACCCTTGAGAACGCCGATGGCGCGACCTTGGTCATGGGCCGGAACATGAAAATGCTGATCACCGGTGAAGGCGGGGAAGAGCGGGCCAGCCACAAGATCGGTTATGGCACGACACTGTTCGTCAAGGACGGTGATATGGTGAAACGCGGCGACAAGCTGTTTGAATGGGATCCATATACGCTGCCAATCATTGCCGAAAAGGGTGGTATGACCAAGTTCGTCGACCTGGTGTCCGGTATCGCCGTCAAGGATGAGACCGACGATGCGACAGGCATGACACAGAAGATCGTGATCGACTGGCGTGCGGCACCAAAGGGCAACGAACTGAAGCCCGAGGTGATCCTGGTCGGTGAAGATGGCGAGCCACTGCGCAACGATGTAGGCAACCCGTTGACCTATGCCATGTCTGTAGATGCGGTTCTGTCTGTTGAGGACGGCACTGAAATCAAGGCAGGTGACGTCATCGCGCGTATCCCGCGCGAAGGTGCCAAGACCAAGGACATCACCGGTGGTCTGCCACGGGTTGCGGAACTCTTTGAGGCACGCAGGCCCAAGGACCACGCGATCATTGCAGAGATCGACGGCTATGTCCGCTTTGGCAAGGACTACAAAAACAAGCGCCGCATCGCGATTGAGTCCTCTGACGATCCGGACTTCAAGGTTGAATACATGGTGCCCAAGGGCAAGCACATCCCGGTTGCGGAAGGTGACTTTGTTCAGAAGGGTGACTACATCATGGACGGCAACCCAGCGCCGCATGACATCCTTGCGATTATGGGTGTAGAGGCCTTGGCCGACTATATGATCGACGAAGTGCAGGACGTTTATCGTTTGCAGGGTGTGAAGATCAACGACAAGCACATCGAAGTGATCGTACGTCAGATGCTGCAGAAGTGGGAAATCCAGGAATCTGGTGACACCACGCTGCTCAAGGGCGAACATGTCGACAAGCAAGAGTTCGACCAAGCCAACGAAAAGGCCCTGTCCAAGGGCGGTCGTGTGGCTAAGGGCGAGCCGATCTTGCTTGGCATCACCAAGGCGTCCTTGCAGACACGTTCGTTCATCTCTGCGGCGTCGTTCCAGGAAACCACGCGGGTTCTGACCGAAGCATCGGTTCAGGGTAAGCGCGACAAACTGGTCGGTCTGAAAGAGAACGTCATCGTGGGCCGCCTGATCCCGGCGGGTACCGGTGGTGCGACCATGCAGATGCGCAAGGTTGCGGCCGATCGTGACAACGTCGTGATCGAAGCGCGCCGTGAAGAAGCGGAAGCCGCTGCAGCACTGGCCGCACCAGTGGCCAGCGAAAATGATATCGTGGGCGGCGATGTGTTCAGCACGCCCGTGTATGACGAGGACAGCCGGGATTGATTTTCCGCTGATCGTTAAGTGATAAGGCCCCCGCAACGGTACCGTTGCGGGGGCTTTTTTTCTGCTTGGCACTGCCGCGCGGTTGGCATCACATCGCGTTTCAACGAAACTGGACCCTTCCACGACGCCTGACATCAGATATTTCAAGGTGTTAAGGGGGGGCGAAACGGGTCGGGCGTTTTGAAAACCCATTAGTCGATCGGATGTTTGCAGATATCCAAAAAGTCCTTCAAGGAATGGATCACATCCTGAAGTTCGGACGATGAGTTCGGCTTGACGATATAGCCGTTGGCATTGTTCTGATACGCGGTACGCACGTCTTTCTTGCTGTCTGAGGTTGTAAAGACGATCACCCGCGCGGCTTTCAGCGTCTCATCCTGCCGCAGTGTGGCCAGAAATTCATGGCCGTTCATCCTTGGCATGTTGATGTCGAGCAGGATGACATAGGGCCGCGGCAGCACTTTGGTGTGAACGTCCTCTTTCAGGATTTCCAACGCTTCAATGCCATCCCTTGCCCTGACCAGTGATCCGGGCGTGCCCAGTTTCTTGAGGCACCGTTTGAGGATTTCAACATCCAGATCGTTATCTTCGACCAGCAGGATGTTCATGTCATTGTCTTGACTATGCGGCATGGTCTGCTTCCGAAAATGCGGGGGCAAGAGGCCAGGGAAAGCTGAATGTGGCACCCTGTCCGGGTGAGGACGTCAGCCTGACAGTGCCGCCATGGATCCCAACCGCCTTTTTGACGATGGCCAGGCCAATACCGGTACTGTCCTTTGTGCTGCTGGTCCTGAGTGTTTGGAAGACGTCAAATATGCGATTGTGGAACTTTGGGTCGATGCCCGGGCCATTGTCACTGACGCTGATTTCGCAATGGTTTCCAGCGCGCCGGGCAGAGAGGTTAATCCTCAACGTGGGGACGTCATGATGATATTTGACCGCGTTGCCCACGAGGTTTTCCAGAACGCGGCGGAAATTGGAAATGTCTACGCTGACCTCTGTGACATCCCCGCAAAGGCAAATTTGATCTGCCGTCAGGCCAAAATCGCTTTGCATCGCGGTGACCGTTTCGGCAAGGGACAGGGCGGCTGGGGGCTCATTTTGCAATCCGGCTTGGGAGAATTCCAAAATGCCCCGGGTCAACTGATCCATATGCCTGACGCGTTCGTGGATCTTGCGCAGGTTCGCGCGGACATCGGGATTGCGTTTGGGCTGTGCAAAGTAGTCATCGAGGTCTTCTTCGATCATCTCTGTCAATCCACTGATCCCGCGGATCGGCGTCTTTAGATCGTGCGAGGCGATATAGGTAAATTGCTCAAGTTCGTCATTCTTGCGGGAGAGTTCGCTGTTCACGACGGTCAGTTTCTGTTTTTCGGCCAAAAGTTCGGCAGTGACCTTGTCAGCATAGGCAACAGCGCGGCTGTTGGCGCGCGACATCAGGATCAGAACGGAAATGATCAGCACCTCAACGATCAGACCCGCGATCAGGATGATCGTGGGCTGCGCATAGGTATTGGCCTGCCGAAAGGAGAGATCGGTGCGCATATGCAGGACCCATTCCCTGCCATAGAGGGAAATTGGAACATCTGCGGTATACATCGGATCGGGATCGGCCCCCGGCGCATCGAGGCTGTGTTCATCATAGATGGTTTCGCTGCCGTCCTCGATACTGAAACGGATGTTGCGCAGTTCCTTGGCCAAAAGCCCTTCCATCAGCTTGTGGACGACAAAGGGGGCATAGACCGCGCCACGAAACTGGTCCTGGCGATCATCAAAGCTGCCGGGCGTTTCATCGCGGTAGAACGGGACGTAAAACAGAAAACCCGGCGTGCTTGCCGCGTCCTGGACCAGCACGATCGGACCGGTGATCTGGGCGGTACCGCTGTCCCTGCTGGCAAGTGCGGCAGTACGGCGGTTGATTTCATGCGCGACGTCCAGTCCGATGGCCGCGATGTTGATGTTTTCAGGCTCTATATAGGTAATTGGCATGTAGATGGGTTGATCATGGGGCGGGTGCACCCGGTAGTCGGGCCGCTGCCGGCGCTGTTCGGCCAGATAGGGGCCAAGGGACTGCGGGGTGTGGTAATGGATCACGCCGATGCCATTGATGCCGGGATATTTTTCTTCGATCCGCAGGCTGTGGGCAAAGGTATTCCAGTCTGCATGGGAGATGTCGCCCCCATGCGAGCGGATCGCGGCAACGCCCGCCCAAAGCGCATCTTCGTATTTCTGCATTCGGTCCATGATCAGGGCGATGGCGCTGTCACGTTCCGCCGCAAACCGCAGGTCTGTTCGGTTTTCAACCTGCGCAAGCGAAAATTTCCATGCCCCCAGCGTCAGCATCAAGGACAGGGCGACAACCACGAAGTGGAAATACGTTATTTTCCCGCGCGGCGTTACATCTGTTTCGGCGTGATTGGCCAAGCTGCCCTCCGATCCCAATGGCTTGACCCTAGGTCCAAGGCTTTGATGAAGTGTTAACGGGGACGAAGGGCTTCCCCATCACAGCCATGTTGAACGGCCTTTCACCACGCTGAACAATGCCCTAGGCTGGCAAAAAACGGCAAGGCGCAGCGCAGAGTGACACCAAAGGTTCAGATCAAGGGGCTGATCCGGTTTTCCTACCTTTCGGAGAGCGGTTTTTCCATCTCTGCCAAGGGGATGGATGCCGTTCGCGAGACGCTTTATGACCGCGAGCGGCTGGAGCGGCGGTTCACCTTGTTTGAGCGATTGGCCCTTCCGACTGTCTCCTTTCAGGACGATGTGGATTTCGCCTGCGCCGTGCTGATCGGGGATAGTTTTCCCGATTGGGCGCGTGCGCGGCTGGAAGGGCTGGTGGCCTCCTTCAAGCCTCTGCAGATTGTTTCCCTGCCGCCGATGGTTCACATTCAGGCCGTCAAACAGGCCTATCACGCCTTGCCCGATGACCCCGAGGCCAGCCATGTCGCGACCTTTCGGCAGGATGATGATGACGCGATGCACCGCGAAACGACCGCGCGTATCAGATCCCTGGGCGATGCGCTGCTGACGACGCGGCAGGACACAAAACCCTTTATCATTTCGTTCAATCGCGGCCTGTACCTTGATCATGGCGCAGAACGGCCGATCACGGAATGGTACGAACGGGCCCCTTTGGGTATCGGCCTTGCGATGGTGGCCCCCAAGGAAAGCCATGCAACGGTATTCCGCCGGAACCACCGCAATCTGGTGGAATATTACGATTGCTACACCGAGATAGCCAAGCCGATGTGGATCCGGACCGTGCATCAGGACAATGATTCATCCGCGATGCCAATGGGGCGCAAGGGGGCATTGCGTCCCAGAGGGGTCAAGCGCGTGCTGGCGGATGGTTTTGGCCTGACGCCAGAGATGCTGGAAGGGTTATGAATGTCGCCTAACATGGTCGGTGCCTGCCTGATGATGGCGTCGATGGCCTGTTTCACGCTGAATGACACGATGCTCAAACTGACCGACGGGACGGTGCCCCTGTTTCAGCTTTTGTGTCTGAGCAGCATGATCACCGTGGGCCTCATCGGCGTGACCAAGGGCCGTTTGGGTGCCCTGCATTTCCGGGTGTCCAGACGCGATTGGACCCTGATCGGGATCAGGGCCGGGACAGAAGTGGTGATTGCCTATTTCTTTCTCACCGCGCTGCTGAACATGCCATTGGCGAATATGACAGCGATCTTGCAGGCTGTGCCGCTGACGGTCACGCTGGCTTCTGCGCTGGTCCTGCGAGAGGCGGTGGGCTGGCGGCGGATGTTGGCGATTGCGGTGGGATTTGCCGGGGTGATGCTGATCGTGAAACCGGGGGCCGAGGGGTTCAACATCTGGTCGGTCTATGCGCTGATCTCTGTTTTCGGGGTGACCATCCGCGATCTGGTGACCCGGCGGCTGTCGGCTGATGTGCCCTCCATGACCGTCACATTGGTCACTGCGCTGACGGTGCTGGTGGCGTCGGGGCTGGCATCGCTCAACGCGCCCTGGGTCGCGATTGGCGCGGGCAATGCCGGGCTGATCACCGCTTCGGCCTTTTGTATCTTTGGGGGGTATTTCTTTTCCATTCAGGTCATGCGCACGGGCGACGTGTCCTTTGTCGCGCCGTTCCGGTATACGGGTCTGATCTGGGCGCTTGTGCTGGGGTGGTTCTTTTTTGGCGAATGGCCCGGTGTCCTGACCCTGATCGGTGCGACGATTGTCGTAGCGACGGGGATCTTTTCGTTCTATCGCGAACGCAAGCTGTCAGCCCGCTGAGCCGGGGTTCAGCTGGGCAAAGGCTGCGGTGACCGCATCAGCGTCAATGGCGTATGTTGCCTTGAAATGCGCCTTGCCGGCGGCGTCAATCCGGGAAAGCCGTGGCGTCTGCACACCTGCCTTTTGCCGGGAGTCGTTATATTGGTTGTGGCCTCGGATCAGCATGTCCTCGCCTGCGAAGGTCACGGTGGGCATTTTCTGCCCCACTTTCTTGTGAGCAAAGTTCATCACGCTCAGCCGCAGGTCGGGTTGGAACATCAGGGCAAGGGCGGCGGTGGTGTAGGGTTCATTGGTCGGGGCGATGTCCAGCCCCGAGGCAGAGGGTTGTGCGATATAGCCCTGGTTAAAATCGATGGCGATGTGACGGTGCCGGGAGGCCATGGGCAGCACATCCATCGCCGCCTCGCGCAGGCGCTGCACATAGGTGCAGGCCACGGCATCATCGTCATCCATCCGAAACTGCAGGCAGGCATCCCCGTCGAATCGGCGCACATCGTTGATGGCCTGCTGCATCACCTTCCTGTGCGGACCGGGCGGGCAGACTTTTATCACAGCCTGTGGCATGTCGGCCAAAGCGGCTTCCAGCCGGTC
>Ga0213861_10000900_pt1 | contig 26817 bp, 29 predicted proteins | sample PICome_4_FD_160110 | JGI IMG/M metagenome (GOLD analysis project Ga0213861, IMG submission 160110) | Coastal seawater microbial communities near Pivers Island, North Carolina, United States - PICO131 | ecosystem: Environmental > Aquatic > Marine > Coastal | place: USA: North Carolina... | reverse complement strand
AGAGCGCCGAAAACATCATCACCCGTGAGCGCCGCGCGCTTGATGCGCTCGATAAAATCAGGGGAAATCGGTAGCAAGTGTCAGACTCGGAACACTAGGAAGGGGTCTAGCGGGTCCAAGCCGTGCCAGTAGTACGGTTCCTTTGTATCTGGATGGATGCCGTACGCTACGAATTGTTGACCGTTAGCCAAGATCTCGACTTTTTGGAAGTTACCCTTTGGATCCATGGGCAGATCAGACAGCTTTAAGTCGATTTTTCTTTCAATATCACTTGCCACGAGGAAGGCGGTCTTTGGGGCCAATCCAGTGCGCTGCAACCCGCCAGGGTGTCGTCGATCCCATTCAGCCGTGATCGCTTTTACGGCTTCACCATCGGTTACATCGATATCGATAAGCGCGATACCATGTCCCGTCTTGATTCCAACGTTGTTGCCTTGCTTAAAGTCAGTGACTGCAAATGCGCGTGTAGGCCATGCCTTCCCGATCGCCCGTTTCCCGTGACAGGGAACAGGACTATAACCATTGTCTATTAACATCTCTGCAATTTTACGCGCAGATAGCTTTGCCGCAGTAGTGGCGTCCACATTGGTGCTTTGAATGTTCAAGTTGCCAATCTCACCGGTCATCGGGACTGCTCCCACTGCTCGACTTCGGATAGACGCCACCGGGTGCAGCCAGGCGACAAGCTGCAGGCTCTTGGGAACTCAGCCCGCTCGCGGTGCCAACGCCAAATTGTTTGGCGACTGACGCCAAAGCGCTCAGCAAGTTGTGTGTCGGAAAGATAGCAATGGGCCATGATTGGCACCTCCTGATTGAAGATGCCAACTAAATAAACGATACCCTTGATGGTCGTCGCCTACAGCAAACTCAAAATTTTTGGCCTATTTCTTGCGATTCCTCTTCCAGCGCAAATAATAGCCATTGGGATGGCCCTCATAATCACCGAGCGCAGTAACCGACCTTCGATACTTAATGGGACGCTTCATGAAATCAATGAAGTGTTCAGCTTCGAGGCCATAAACTCCTGCAACGAATTCCTTAATTTCATCATTCTTCGGTTGTTTCGTGGCGAGTTCATCTGGAAGTGGGATTTCCAAATCATGGAAAGCTTGATAAAGCTCCCAGGCAAATTTTAGCCTTAGGCGATCAGTGCGATCTTTTGTCTTGCGGCCATGCGGAAATTTGACGGGAAGATTCCCGTCTAACCACTCAGCCAACTCTTGCCGCATCCATTCATTGATGGGTTTATCACTGCGTAGGAATTCAATTAGCGCGGTTAGGTCACCTTCCGCCGCCTCATAGACTTCGATTGGTTCGCGCAAATCATTTATTGATACCATCACTACCTCCCAGAAAGCCATTCCATGCCGCCATCATCCTGCGGCGTTTTTCAAGCATGTCGCTGCGGTCGTATGCTTGCCGAACCTTGCTGCCCACATTGTGCGCCAATGCGATCTCACCCATGTCGCCGTCGAAATCGGTGCGCTCTGTGACCCAGACCCGAAAGCAGCTTCGCAAGCCATGCGGCACGGCAGTTTCGCCAGTCTGCGCATCAACATACCCGCCACCGCCATTGGCGACATCGTCTTCATGCATCGACCGCATTACCTTTCCGAGGGTGGCATCGGACAGACTGCCACCCCTTGGCGCGGTGAACACCAGTTCCCCCATACGCGGCAGACTTCCCAGCAATTCGATCATCGGTTTAGTCAAAGGTACCCGGTGGGCTCGGCCATTGACGGGAATCTTGGACGACTTTCGGCCAGGTTGAATCGTCCACATCTTGGCTTCAAAGTCCAATTCATCCCAAGTGGCAAACCGGACCGCACCCGTCCGCGAAGCTGTCAGAGCCTGAAAGGCCAATGCCCGCGCCCCAAGACCCTCCCGGCTCTTCAGCACGCTCCACCAGCGCTGGGCGTCCTTCAACTGCAACGCGGGATAGTTCTGCTTCGGCGCGATCTTGCCGGGTGCCGGTAGGGCGAGTTCGAGGTTGCCGCGCCAAACCGCTGGGTTCTCGCCAGTTCGATGTCCAGCTGCCTTTGCGTAATCCAACGTTTTCTCAATGCGTTGTCTGACCTTGGTCGCCGTCTCCGTGCGTGTCTCCCATATTGGGCCAAGAACGCGCAGGACGTCCGCGCGGGTAATGTCGCGCACCAACAGATTGCCGAGTTCGGGCAACGCATGCTTTTCCATGACCGCGCGCCATTGGCTTCTGTACCTTTCCGTGGTCAGTTCTGGGAGTTTCTTTTCAGCATATCGCTCAAAAGCCTTCGCAAATGTCATGGCTTGCCTCTGAGAGGCTGTGAGAGCGGCTCTGGCGGCCTTGCGCTCCTCGACAGGATCAATTCCGGTACGGATGGCGTCTTTGGCTTCAGCGGCGCGCTCACGCGCTTTGGCGAGCGAAACCTCAGGGTATGCCCCCATGCCTATCTCCCGCCGTTTTTCACCAACCCGGACGCGAAGTATCCAAGATTTACCGCCACTTTCGGATACCTGCAACGACAGGCCAGCAACACCGCCGACGGCGTGAAGACCCGCACCAAGTCTTCGAACTTCAGCCGCAGAAAGTTCTTTTGCACGCTTGGGAATCGAACCATCTCCCCTCAATCAACCCGCCCAAAAATTTGTCATTCGGTGATACAGGTGGTTACGGGTTGGCGCAAGCATCCAGCAAGAAGTTAAGCGAAAACAGTAACCTTGATACATTATGTGACTAGATTTTACGTGAGAAAGAAGTTCGTTACCCGCTCCAGACTTCCAAATGACAGATGTTGATCGACCGCCGCCCATTGGCTTGGCGGCGATTGGCGCAAGGTGTCGCAGGTAATTCGGGAGTGTTCACCAGTCCGGGCCTTATCTGCTATTGATCTGTCATCATTGGTTCTTAGATCGTGCCTAGAGGGCAGACAGGTAGGCTTCCGATGGATACCAGAGAGTTCACTTCCGCCTATTGCAAGCGCGACGACCGGATCGCGGCACTTAGCTACTTTGGGACGTTTGTGGTCTACTTCGGGACCCTGCCCCTCGCTATCCTCGCCGCCGATGTGCCTTGGCTGGTCATCCCCCTGATCATTCTGAACGGAACTGCCGGCGTGCGCCTTTACGTGTTGCAGCACGATTGCGGCCACCTGTCACTTTGGAGCCGTAAAGAGTGGAACGTCTGGGCCGGCTATGGCCTGTCCACCTTCACCCTCACCCCGTTTCGGGCCATGCAGTACAACCATAACGACCACCACGCCCATGTCGGCGATCTTGATGCCCGCCGGTCGGGTGAGATCCACACCATGACCCTGCGCGAATGGAACGCGGCCGACTGGCAAACCCGGTTCAAGTATCGACTTTACCGCAATCCGTTCATCATGATCCCGCTGGGGGGCATCTACACCTATGTCCTGCGCTATCGCTGGCCCAAGAACACGCTCAAGGTCGGCATTCTTGGGGTAATGGTGCAAAACGCGCTTCTGGCCCTTTGGATCTACGTGATTTGGTGGTTTGCCGGGACAACGGGCCTTTGGATCTATGCCGGGACCGTCCTATGGGCCGCCCTGCTGGGGGTATTCATGGTCTACCTGCAGCACAATTTTGAAGACACCTATTGGGACCGCAAGCCCGAGCATCGGTTGAAGAAGGCCGTGATCAAGGGATCATCCGCCCTTGATCTGGGATGGTGGTTCGATCTGGCGACGGCCAATATCGCCTATCACGACCTGCACCACGACAACCCGCGCATCCCGTCCTACCGGCTGCGCCAGTGCCACCGCGATGCCCGCGAGGTGTTTGACCTGCCGGTGATCCATTGGCCCGAGGCGCTACGCAGCTTTACGCTCAAGCTGTGGGACGAGGATCAGGGCCGGCTGGTGCCTTTTCCCAAGAACCCCAAGTCTTCGGCGGTGCCGGCCTAGCCGCGGCGAGGGCTAGGCGCCGTTCTTGCGCAGATACCCCACCAGTGCGACGGTTGATCCGTCCTTGCCCGTGGCATCGGCCTTGCCCTCGATCACCGGTTGCAGGGCCGTGGCAAGTTCCTTGCCAAGCTCTACCCCCCATTGGTCGTAAGAGTTGATGCCAAGAACCGCTCCCTCCACAAAAACCCGGTGTTCATAAAGGGCTATGATCTGGCCAAGGGTAAAGGGATCAAGCGTCGGATATGCGATGGTCACCGACGGGCGGTTGCCCGGAAAGACGCGGTGGCGCGCCTGCCGGTCTAGCTCTGGCCCTGTCAGCCCCTTGGAGGCCATGATGGCGGTCGCTTCCTCAAGGCTGCGGCCGCGCATCAAGGCTTCGGACTGGGCGAGGCAATTGGCGATCAGCAACTGGTGCTGATGGTGCAACTCAGGCTCGTGGCCTCGTGCCGCAATCAGGAATTCGCACGGCGCGATCCGGGTGCCCTGATGGATCAGCTGGTAAAAGGCGTGCTGGCCGTTGGTCCCCGGCTCTCCCCAGACAACGGGGCCGCTGTCGACGGGCAGATCGACACCGTCCATGCTGACCCGCTTGCCGTTTGATTCCATCTCAAGCTGTTGCAGATAGGCGGGCAAGCGGCCCAGCCGGTTGTCATAGGGCAGAACAGCGCGGGTGGCATAGCCGCAGACCTGATTGTGCCAGATGCCGACAAGGGCCAGCAGGGCCGGAAGGTTCTCGTGCCACTCTGCCGCGCGGAAATGGGTGTCCATCGCCTGCCCCCCGCGCAAGAAGGCGCGAAAGGCGTCAGGGCCGATGGCGATCATCAGGCTGAGACCGATGGGCCCCCACATGGAATAGCGTCCGCCAACCCAATCCTCGAACCCGAACACGCGATCCGACGGGATGCCAAAGGCCCCCGTCTTGTCCGCAGCGGTCGACAGGGCGGCGAACTGGGCCGCGGGATCGCTGACCGCCTCACCCATCCAGGCTTTGGCGGTGCGGGCGTTGGTCATCGTCTCGATCGTGGTAAAGGTTTTGGAGGCGACGATGACGAGGGTGGTCGCCGGATCGCAGCGGCGCAGAACCTCTGCAATATCAGCCGGATCGACGTTCGACACAAAATGGCAGCGCGGCCCGTCGTGATAGGGCGACAGGGCCCGGACGGCCATTGCGGGGCCGAGGTCGGAGCCGCCAATGCCGATGTTGATGACATCCGTGATCGACCCGCCCTGCCCCTTGAAGGCGCCTGACCGGACCTGTTCGGCAAAGCCCGCCATCCGGTCAAGGGTGGCGCGCACCTCCGGGATGACATCCTTGCCGTCCACGATGACGGGATCGCCATCAAGATTACGCAGGGCGGTATGAAGCACGGCCCGGCCTTCGGTCTCGTTGATCGGCTGGCCTTTGAACATGGCGTCACGCTTGGCGGCGACGCCGGTCTGGTCGAGCAGGTCGATCAACAGCCCAAGGGCCGTCGCGTCGATGTTGGTCTTGGCGTAGTCGAGGATCAGGTCGCCCGTCTGGGCGGTAAAGGCCGCCGCGCGGGCAGCATCGCACATCTCTTCCAACCGGCGATCCGCAACTTTGGCCTGATGGGCCTTTAGGGTCTCAAACATGGCTCAGCTCTCCGCCCAATGAACAACAGCCTGACGAAGGACGACCGAAATCGGCGCCTCCTCGGACGACAAATGACGGGCCCGTTCAAGTGCGGCGCGCTTTTCGGGGCCGGTGATGACGACATGGGTGCTCATCGCGTCCTGAAGCACCCGGGCCGACAGGGTAATCCGCGGCTCTGGCGCACCGGGGGCGCGCATCGGAACGAGGCTGGCCTTGCCATGAAGCGCGTCGTGCAGCCGGTCGGCACCCGGAAAGATCGATGCGGTGTGCATGTCCGCCCCCATACCCAGCAGCAAAACCGACAAGGGCAGTTCCGGGGCCAGGGCGGCCTCAAGCTCTGCCAAGCCTTCTTCGGGAGTGGGCGTATCGGCGTATAGGGGCACATATACCGCCGCCGCCGCCCGGTCGGTCAGCAAGCGCTGGCGCAACAGGCGGGTGTTGGAGCGTTCGGACGATTCGGGCACCCAGCGTTCATCCGTCAGAAGGACATGAACGCGGTGCCAGTCCAGATCTGCAGCACACAGGTTGTCAAAGATCGGGCCCGGTGTCGTGCCGCCGGGGACGGCAAAGCTGGCGTGATCGTGCCGGGACAGGCAGCTGCGCAGCTCTCCGGCCAGGACATTGGCCAGATCGATCATCATCATCTCGGAATCGGCATACTCAATGAGGTCCATCGCTGGCTTCTCCTTTGGGCGGGGTGGGTCCGGACCCACCTTACTGCAGGTTGGACCCGGATTAACCCGAATTAACCCTTGATCTCGCGCCAGCGGCGTCCGTCACGATGCATCAGCATCAGCGCATCCTCGGGGCCGGACGACCCCGGTTCATAGAGCTTGGGCACGTCGCTGCGGGCCTCCCAGCCTTCGATCAGGGGATCGGTCCAGGACCAGGCCGCCTCGACCTCATCGCCGCGCATGAACAGGGTCTGGTTGCCCCGGATCACATCCATGATCAGACGCTCATAGGCGTCCGGCACATCCTCGCCGTCCTCGCCCAAAGCATCCGCAAAGGTCAGATCCAGCGGCACATCGACAAGGCGCATCCCCCCCGGCCCCGGTTCCTTGATCGTCACCTGCAGGTCGATCCCCTCATTGGGCTGAAGCCGGATCGACAGGATATTGCGATGCCGGGCTACGTCGCCTTCAAAGATCGTATGGCCAAGGTCCTGAAACACCACGGCAATCTCGCTGGACCGGGCCTTCATCTTCTTGCCGGTACGCAGATAGAACGGCACGCCGGCCCACCGCCAATTGGCAATCTCGCACTTCATGGCGATAAAGCTTTCGGTGAACGAACGCGGGTTTTCTGCGTCCGCCCGATAGCTGGGGTCGTCGCCTTCGGCGTCATATTGACCGCGCACGATGTGATGGGCGGCAATTGGCTGTAGGGCCCGGATGACTTTAAGCTTTTCATCGCGCACCGCGTCAGCCTCGAACCGGCTGGGCGGTTCCATGGCGATCAGGCACAACAACTGCATCAGGTGGTTCTGCACCATATCGCGCATGGCGCCCGATTTGTCGTAGTAGCTGCCCCTGCCCCCAACACCGACGGTTTCAGCCACGGTGATCTGGATGTGATCGACGTAATGGTTGTTCCAAAGCGGCTCGAACAGGACGTTGCCGAAACGGACGGCCATCAGGTTTTGCACCGTTTCTTTGCCAAGGTAGTGGTCGATCCGGTAAATCTGACCTTCCTTGAAATAGGCGGCCAGCGTTTCGTTAAGCGCGCGCGCCGAGGCAAGATCGCGGCCAAAGGGCTTTTCCACCACGATCCGGCTGTGCGCATCGGCGATGCCGTGCAGGTGCAGCCGTTCCGCAAGCGCGCCGAACAAGGACGGGGCAACAGAAAAGTAGAACGCTCGGACAACGTCGGCTCGCATCAGGTCTGAAAGTGCCTTCCAGCCGCCATCACCCGTCGCGTCGATGGGTACGTAATGCAGCCGCTCGATAAACGCATCGAGGCCCGTGGTGTCAGTTTTCTCGGCCCCGCCAAACTCGGCAATCGCCTCGCGGATCATCTGGCGGTAGCCACCATCGTCCATGTCGGAACGGGCTGCACCTATGATGCGCGACTCGGCCGTCATCTGGCCAGAGAGAAAGCGGCGGAAAAGGCCCGGCAGGATCTTGCGGCGGGCAAGGTCGCCCGTGCCGCCAAAGATGACGAGGTCGAAAGTGTCGACGGGTATGACGCGGGATACCATGGCTGCTCCAGGGGTGTTAGCGCTATCGGCGATCTGCGTCGCTCATAAACCGGGCTGTTGGCGCTGTCCAGTCTGGCACAACAACAGACGCTTGTTCAGCGCAAAGTGCCCTAAATTTGGTCAATCGACCCTGTCGAAGGCAAGGTTTGCTGCGAACACCCTTAGGCTTCCAGCTCTGCATCCCAATAAAGGTAGTCCATCCAGCTGTCATGCAGATGGCCCGGCCGGAACTTGCGGCCCATGTTCCGCAGCTCTTCCGCACTGGGTTGGCGGGTCGGCTTGCGTAGGGTCATGCCCGACTGGCGCAAACTGCGCGAGCCCTTGCGAAGGTTGCAGGACGAACAGGCCGCAACGACATTTTCCCAGCTTGTCACACCGCCCCGCGCACGCGGCACCACATGGTCAAAGGTCAGATCGCCCTTGGCCCCGCAGTACTGACAGCAAAACTCGTCCCTCAGAAAAAGATTAAAGCGCGTGAAGGCCACGCGCTTTTGAGGTTTCACAAAATCCTTGAGGACCACAACAGAGGGGATCCTGATGACAGTGGTCGGACTTCTGACCACCTCGTCATACTCGGCCACGATGTCGACCCGGTCGAGCCAGACCGCCTTGACCGCCTCTTGCCAGGGCCAGAGGGACAGGGGGTAATAGGACAAAGGCCGATAGTCAGCGTTCAGAACGAGCGCAGGGTTTTGCCTGAGACCGGCGGGGTCTCGTACAAAGGCTGTTCTGAATTCACCGTCCATCATCAAAGTCCCCTTGCGGGTTGTTTGCCATCCGGGACGGGTCGCGTGCGTCCCAAGTCTATGAGGACTATATCTGGCGTTTTCAGACTGGCAAGACCCACATCATCTCGTATGCGACGGGATTCGGTCTAAGCTGAAAACATCACCGTGATGTGACGGAATGTGCCCTCGTTCTGGACGGATTGACGCCAGATCCCTTAGCTAAGGCCTAGACGGTCCTGCATGAACGCAAGGGCCACGGACAAGCCATCAGGCGCTATCCCATGCCCGGTGCCTTTCATGACGTGGGCATAAACCTCGGTCCAACCGGCGTCCTGAAGGGCTTGTGCGGCCTTGGGCAGGCTGTCGATCGGCACAACCTCATCCGCATCCCCGTGGATCAAAAGCACGGGCGGCTTGCTCACCACCTCATCCTCGAGAAGTTCCGGTTCCAGCAACCGACCGGAAAAGGCGACAACCCCGGCGACCGGGTCTTCACGGCGCGGGGCCACATGCAACGCCATCATGGTGCCTTGGGAAAAGCCCAAGAGCATCACCTGCTCGGGCAGCAGATCCTCGTCCACCATCACCCCATCAAGGAACGCGTCCAGATCCGCAGCTGCAAGTGCCAATCCCTGCGAGGCCTCTTCTTCCGAGGATTCGTCGATCCAGGGAATAGGAAACCACTGGAACCCCATCGGCGCCCCGGCACAGTCCTCCGGCGCATCGGGGGCCAGGAAGAGAGTGTCGGGCATATGTTCGGCGAGCGGATCGGCAAGGCCCATCAGATCAGCGCCATTGGCCCCGTAGCCATGGAGAAAGATCACGGCGGACCGGGTCTCACCGCTAAGCGGCTCTTTGCGTTGGGCTTGCAGGGCGCGGGTCATTTGCTGTCTCCGTGGTGCGGTCTGTCTTGGGCTTTACCCGAGCCTCCTTGCGCCCGCAACGGCGCCCTGCGGGCAAGATAGCCGCGTGTAAAGGCAGCATAGCCATCGGCAGTCACCTGAAGATGCGCCTGCATCCGGTCATGCAGGACCGGAAGCTGATGAAACGGCACGGCGGGCCAGACGTGGTGTTCGGTGTGATAGGGCATGTTCCACGCCAAAAACCGGACAATCGCCGTGGTATAGGTGGTGCGGGTATTGGCCAGCATATTGGCCACGGTCGGGCAATCCCCATGTTCGGCCAAAAGATACAACCGCAAGGCCGGTTGCCCCAATACGACCGGCACCAGCCAGACCCACAAAAGGACCGGGGCAAATGGCAAAGAAATCAGCACAAGGGCGTATAGGGACACCAGCACCCGCGCCTCCCGCACCGCACGGGGCCTTGCCTGATCGGGCAACCACGTCGGATCCTCGCGGTTCCATGCCAGCCGCAGGGTGGTCCGGGCCATGGCCGCCCAAAAGGGCAGGCCCGACACCTTCCACAGCCATTCGGACCGCGTCGAGATGGCACCGCCCTCCAGTTCCGGGTCCTGACCGGGCAGATTGGTCCAACGGTGATGGGCAAGGTGAAAGTAGCGAAACCAAACAAAGGGTAACAGGATCAACACCCCGCAAAGATGCCCCACAGCCTCATTCAGGCGGGTATTGGCAAAGGGCGTTTGATGGGTGCACTCATGCTGCAACGTGAACAGGAACACGATCAAAACCCCCTGCACCGGCAGCAAAAGCGGCCAGAAGGGCACCTGCCCCGCGATCATCGCCCCGACAAGGACGATAAGGCCCAGATGCCCGGCAAGGTGCCAAAGGCCCGCCCGATCCGACCGCCGGGTCAAAAGCGCCCTGTCGGCAGGCGGCACCGAGGCCAGAAAGCTCCTGTGATCCATCCCCGTCACCTGACCCCCTCCCGCGCCTTGACCACACGGTAGTAGGACCACAGGATCCGGGCCGCAACAGACCGCCACGGCGCCCACTCCTCGGCCATAGCGCGGAAGGAGGCAGGCTTGGGCCGGTCGGGAAGGTCGAACAACACGCGGGCCGCCTCCTGCAAGGCCAGATCGCCGGGAGCAAAGACATCGGCCCGGCCCAGGCTGAACATGGCATAAATCTCGGCTGTCCAGACTCCGATGCCGGTCACCCCCGTCAGGGTCGCAATAACCTGATCCGTCGGGGCCACGCGCAACGCGTCATAGTCAATGTCCGCCTCGGCCAGCGCCCGCAGATAGCGCATCTTGGGGCGGGACAGGCCGCAGGCACGCAACGCATCCTCGGTCGCGGCCCGCACGGCCTCGGGCCGGGTCAGGCCCGCCTCGCCCACCCGGGCATAGATGGCATTGGCCGAGGCGACGCTGACCTGCTGGCTGACGATGGCGGACACAAGCTCTGCAAACCCGTCAGGCTTGCGGCGCAGGGGCAAGGGGCCGGTCTCGGTCAGAGCCGTGGCAAAGCGCGGCTCTCGCTCTGCCAGCCAGGCTGCACCCTCGGCCACGCAGGCGTCACCGACGATGATGCGGCCCGTCATGCAGAGACACCTTGTGACACGACCCAATCCAGTGCCGCCTCAACCGTTTCGACCCTGTCGCAGGCCGGCGGCTCGGGACGGCGCAGCATCAGCACAGGCAGCCCAAGCGCACGGGCGGCGTCCAGCTTGGTCCGGCTTTCCGCCCCGCCCGCGTTCTTGACCACCAGCCAATCAACGCCAAGGCGGCGGAACAACGCCTCCTCCTCGGCCACCGGAAACGGCGGACGCCCAATGACGAAACTGCCCCGGTCAAAGGGAAACGGGGTATCCGGCGGATCGATCTGGCGGCAATAAACCTGCATCTCTGCCAGACCCGCGAACCGGTCAAGTGTCTGCCGTCCCGTCGCCAGAAACACGGTCTGGCCCGGTCGGATATGGCGCAAGGCCTCCGCCTCTTCCCCGATCTCGGTCCAGTGGTCGCCCGGACCGGGCATCCAAGGAGGCCGCTCAAGCCGCACGCAGGGAATGGCAAGGTCCCGGCAAACCGCCACCGTGCGCGGGGTGATCGCGGCGGCAAAAGGATGGGTTGCATCAACAACGGCGCGTATCCCCGCCTCTTTCAGGTAGGCGGCAAAGGGCCCGGCCCCGCCAAAACCACCCACCCGCGCCGGAACCGCAAGCGGGCCCGGCTGGCGCACCGCCCCGGCGAGCGAGGCGATGGCAGCGATCCCCCGCTCGGCCAGCGCTGCGGTAAGCCGTCTTGCCTCCGAGGTGCCCGCCAGAACCAGAACCGTCATGAACCGGCCCGGGCAATGATCGCGCCAGCCCGGTCGATCACGATCACATCGACCGCAACCGGGGCCGCCCCGATCAGGGTCCGGGCCTGGGCCAAGGCCCCCTCGGCCACCGCTTGGGCCAACGGGGGACCCACCATGGAATAGGCCTCAAGCACCGTATTGGCCTGCGCCACAGCAGGAATACCGGCAAGGGCGGCAAGGGCGGCAAAGTCAATCTGGCTCCGCCCCGAATGCAGATCGACCGCCCCCTGCGCCAACTTGGCCAGTTTGCCAATGCCCCCCCCGATGGTCAGGCGGGGGACAGGATGACGACGCAGGTATTTGACCAGCCCGCCGTAAAAGTCGCCCATGTCCAGCATGGCGTGATCGGGCAGCCCGTAAAGGGCCTGCACCGTCGCCTCGCTGGTGGCCCCGGTACATCCGGCCACATGGGTCAGGCCGCCCGCCCGGGCCACATCGATGCCGCGATGGATCGAGGCGATCCAGGCGGCGCAGGAAAACGGCCGGACAACGCCGGTCGTCCCCAGGATCGACAGACCGCCGACGATGCCAAGGCGGGGATTCCAGGTGCGCTCTGCAATCTCGGAACCACCCGGCACGGAAATCGTGATCTCGACATCGGGGGCCTTTTCGTAACGGACCGCCATCTCGGCCACCACCTCGTCCATCATGGCGCGGGGCACGGGGTTGATGGCCGGCTCGCCCACCGCAATGGGCAGGCCGGGCTTGGTGACCGTGCCCACCCCCGGCCCGGCCCGAAACACCAAGCCACCGGCGGATGGCGCGACGCGGGCCACGATCAACGCGCCATGGGTGACATCAGGATCGTCGCCCGCATCCTTCACGATGCCCGCCTCGGCCCATCCCGGCCCGGCGTCGGAATGGGCCAGGGCAAAGACCGGCGTCTCGCCTTTGGGTAATTGGATGCCCACATCCTCTGGAAACGCCCCACCCCACAACCGGATCAACGCCGCCTTCACAGCCGCGGTCGCGCAGGCGCCCGTGGTCCAGCCACGACGCAGCTCTGGCTTCGGCGGCTCAATATCCGGCGCTCTAACTGGCTCTGGGTTCGGATCTGTCATTGGTGGGACTATAGGTGTGGGCAAGGATGCCGCCAATGCGCATTTCTGCGTCGTTTGTCCTCTTTCGCCTGACCGACAGTGGCGGCATAAAGAGGCATGACCATGACCCTCCCTTCCCATGACTGGCCCGAGCTTGCCCCCGGATGGGTCTGGCTCTGCGGCGCAGGGCCCGGCGATCCGGGACTTTTGACGCTGCACGCGCTCAACGCGCTGCGGCAGGCCGATGTCGTGGTCTACGACGCGCTGGTGCAAGAGGCGATTCTCGAATGGGCCCCGCAGGCCGAGCATATCTATGCCGGCAAACGGGGCGGGAAACCCTCGCCCCTGCAACGCGACATCTCGCTTCGGCTGGTGGCGCTGGCACGTGAGGGCAAGCGGGTCCTGCGGCTCAAGGGCGGCGATCCCTTCGTCTTCGGGCGCGGCGGGGAAGAGGCGCAGACGCTCGTGCAAAACGGCATCCCGATCCGGATCATCCCCGGCATTTCAGCGGGCATCGGCGGCCTGGCCTATGCCGGCATCCCGGTCACCCATCGGGACGTGAACCAGTCGGTCACCTTCGTCACCGGGCACGACCAGTCTGGACAAACCCCCTCCTCGCTGGACTGGCCCGCCATCGCAAAGGGGAGCCAGGTCATCGTGATCTACATGGGGATGAAACATGTGGCACAGATCAGCGCCGCCCTGATCGCAGCCGGTCGCCCCCTGTCCGAGCCTGTGGCCGTGGTCACCACCGCCACGACCCAAGATCAACAAGTGCTCGAGACGACGCTTGGCACGATCGTGGACGACATCGCAACCTCGGGGCTTGCCCCGCCCGCGATCATCTGCGTCGGGCAGGCGGTCCTGATGCGGCAGGTGCTGGACTGGCAAGGCCAGGCCGCAGGCGCAGCCCCGCGCAACCTCGATCCGCTCAACCGGCACCGGGACGCCGCAGACAGCGCCTGATCCGATGCGCGCCCCCCGCTTTTTCTTGCAAAAAATATTCCCGCCGGAGGCTCCTGCCACCTCAGCAAGCAGGCGATCGTCATGCCGGGGCTGATCCTCTCCGCCCCCGCCTCGGGTTCGGGCAAGACGGTTGTCACCCTTGGCATCCTGCGGGCCTTGCGCCGCCTTGGCGTGCCGGTCCGATCGGCCAAGTCGGGGCCGGACTATATCGACCCCCGCTTTCACGCCGCCGCCACCGGCGCGCCCTGCCCCAACCTTGATGCCTGGGCGATGACACCGGACCGCATCGCGGGCCTCGCGGCAACTGGTCCCGATGACCTCCTGATCGTCGAAGGCGCAATGGGCCTTTTCGACGGCGCACCACCGGACAGCCGAGGGGCGACCGCCGATCTCGCCCGTCAGCTTGGCTTCCCCGTCGTGCTGATCGTCGATGCAGGCCGCATGGCAGGGTCCGTGGCCCCACTGGTGGCAGGCTTTGCCCGGTTCGACCCCGAGGTGCGAATTGCCGGCGTTATTCTCAACCGGGTCGGCAGCCCCCGGCATGCCGGGATGCTCGAACGGGCCCTCGCCCCCCTTGGTCTGCCTGTTCTCGGGGTGATTCCCCGCAGCGGCGATCTGACGATTCCCTCCCGTCATCTGGGCCTTGTTCAGGCACAAGAGCAGGCGGATCTGGAGGCTTTTCTTGACCGGGCCGCCGCCCTGATCACCCAACACCTCGACCTTGCCGCCCTGCACCGGATTGCCTCCTCCCGGCCCCGGACAGCCTCCAACCAAATGACAAGAATACCCCCGCCAGGCCAGACCATCGCCGTGGCCCGCGACGCCGCCTTTTCCTTCACCTACCCCCATATGCTCGCCGACTGGCAGGCGGCGGGGGCCGCGGTGACAGAGTTCTCCCCCCTCGCCAATAACCCCGTCCCACGGGCGGATGTCGTGTTCCTTCCCGGCGGCTACCCAGAGCTTCACGCCGGTCGGATCGCGACTGCTGACCGATTCATCCAGAGCCTGAAAAAAGCATCACAAATATCCGATATATATGGCGAATGTGGGGGCTATATGGTTCTGGGGCAAAGCATCATGGACGCCGACGGCGTCACCCATCCGATGGCCGGATTGCTCCCGCTTGAGACGTCCTTTGCACAGCGCAGGCTGCACCTGGGCTACCGCACTCTGACGACCGGCAGCGCACCCTTCGCCGGTCAATGGACAGGCCGCTGGACGGGCCACGAATTCCACTACGCCACCACCCTGCGCGCCGAAGGTCCCCCCCTGTTCGAAGCGCAGGATGCCGAAGGCGCCGCCCTGCCCCCGATGGGTCTGCGCCAAGGCCGGGTCGCAGGCTCATTCGCCCATCTGATCGACCGAGCGCCCAGCGACGGATGACCTTGGCCACGGGTGTTTTTCCAGGATTGCAGCCCTCCGCGCAAAGGAGTAGCTCAGGCAAATGACAGACATTCACGACTTTGCAGATGATCGCCGCGCCAAGCGCAACGTCGCCGTGCTTGTGGCCGCCCAGGCGATCCTTGGGTCGCAGCTCCCCATGCAATTCGTGGTCGGAGGGCTGGCCGGCGGCATGATCGCCTGGACGCCGTGCCTGGCGACCCTGCCCATCTCGATGATCGTTTTCGGCTCCATGACCACGGCCCCCTGGCTGTCACCGTTGATGCAGCGGCGCGGGCGGCGGTTCGGCTTTGTGCTCGGTACCGCAGCTGGCGGCTTGGGCGCGGCAGTGTCGGCCTATGGCCTTTATACCGGCTCGTTCCTGATCCTGCTCCTTGGGTCCTACCTTGCGGGCATCTACATGTCGGCACAGGGCTTTTACCGTTTTGCCGCGACCGACACGGCGTCGGAAGACTACCGGCCCAAGGCGATTTCCTATGTCATGGCTGGCGGCCTGATCTCGGCCATCATCGGGCCACAGCTTAACAAGCTGGTGCTGGACGCCTTTGTGGTGCCGTTCCTTGGCACCTATCTGGCCATCGTCATGCTCAATATCATCGGGGTGTTCCTGTTCCTCGCCCTCGACCTGCCCAAGGGGACACGGGGCAGCACCCCCGATCTCAACGCCCCAACCCCCCGCACCCGGCGAGAGCTTTTGGCAGACCCCAAGATCGTCGTCGCCGTCATCTGCGCCATGGTCAGCTATGCCTTGATGAACCTTGTGATGACATCGACACCGCTGGCGGTGGTGGGCTGTGGCTTTACCAATGACAACGCCAATGACATCGTCTCGGCCCATGTCCTTGCGATGTTCGTGCCGTCGTTCTTTACCGGCCACCTGATCGCCCGCTTCGGCACCACCAAGATCATCGCAACCGGCCTTGCCATCCTCGGCCTCGCCGGTGTTGTCGCCCTGTCCGGGGTGACGCTGACCAACTTCTTCTTGGCGCTGATCCTGTTGGGTGTCGGCTGGAACTTTGGCTTCATCGGGGCCACCACCCTGCTGGCAGGGTCGCACGCTCCGCATGAGCGGGGGGTGGTTCAAGGCATGAACGACATGATCGTCTTTGGCTGCGTTACCCTGGCAAGCCTTGCCTCGGGCGGTTTGATGAACTGTTCGGGCGGCAGCCCGGTCGAAGGGTGGAGCATGGTCAACCTGGCCATGGTGCCCTTTATCGTACTGGCCGGCGGCGCCCTGATCTGGCTGTCGTTCAAGCCCCAGACAGCCGAAGTCTAGCGCGGCGGCCCAAAGGCTCCGCCTACCAGCGCCCGGCCGCCGCCCGCGCCATCAGGCTCGCCCTGCGCTGAAACTCCGACGTCCCGAGGGAGCCTGAGGCCACCCGACCCGGCTCGGTCAAGGCCTGCCGCAGGATCGGCCCGGCCCGCCAGGCGGTGCGGATCACCGGCACGGCCGACCCTAACCGCACGCCCTTTGCCTTGGCCAATGCATCAAGGCCCGCACGGGCCAGCGCCAGAACCCCCTCGGCCCGTCCATCGACGAGGGGCAGCCTGCCCTTCGCCTCAAGCTCTGGCACAGCGACAAGCCAATTGGCGATACCATGGGCGCGGGCCACGGCGCGGGCCGCAGGTTCCAGCGCAGGTGCGGCACCGGCCACAAGGCAGCCAAGCCACATCAGATCGCCGGCTGTCTTGTCGATATGTTCGTCAAAGTGTCCCTGATCCTCGAACGGATCGCGGTAGATGTCCCAGCGGCGGGCAGCAATCATCCGGTCCAGAAGGGCCAGCGGCAGGTCATGGTCACGGATCACCTCGGCCAGGGGGGCGGCCACCTCATGGGCGCGGGGCGGTTTGCCTGCCGCGATCTCGGCCACCGCGTCGCGCCACCATTGCAGGCGCATCTCGGCAATCGGCGGCTCGTCCGTCACCCAAGGGGCGCGGGCGACCTCGACGTTCAGGGCAAAGAGGGGAAACAGGTGCAGGCGCAGCGGCACCGGCGCGGCCATCGCGGCCAGAAAACGGTCCGGGTCTGCCCTTTCCACCAAGGCTGCGCAGGCGGCCACCGTCATGAGGCGACAGAGGCCCCGTCGCGCAACAGCTTCCAGACGACGGACTCAACCAGCGCCTCGAACGAGGCGTCGACGATATTGGCCGACACGCCGACCGTTGCCCAACGGCGGCCCTGGCCATCTTCGCTGTCGATGATGACGCGGGTCACAGCCTCGGTCCCGCCATTGGTGATGCGGACCTTGAAGTCGACAAGGCGCATGTCGTCGATCAGGCTCTGATACGGGCCAAGGTCCTTCGACAGCGCTTGATTGAGGGCATTGACCGGGCCCGCGTCCTGACGCTCTGTCTCGCCTTCGTTCTTGTAGTAGCTGGTCGTCTTGGTGCCATCGGCGAGGGCCACGGTGACAACGGCCTCTGATTCCACCACCAGTTCGCCCTTGGCGTTGCGACGACGCTCCGAGATGACGCGGTAGCGCTCCACATCAAAGAAATGCGGCAATAGACCCAACTCTTCGCGGGCCAGAAGCTCAAAGCTGGCCTGCGCTGTATCATAGGAATAGCCCCGCGCCTCCTGCTCCTTGATCCGGTCAAGAATGCGGGACAGGGCCGGGTCATCGCGCGCCACATCGAGGCCCGCGTCCGCCAGGCGGGCCCGCAGGTTCGACTGACCCGCCTGGTTCGACATCGGCACGATGCGGGCATTGCCTACCAGGGACGGCTCGATATGCTCGTAGGTCGTCGGGTCCTTGGCAATGGCACTGGCGTGCAGGCCCGCCTTATGGGCAAAGGCCGAGGCACCGACATAGGGCGCCTGCTTGGAGGGAACCCGGTTGAGGATGTCGTCCAGCATGCGGCTGACCTTGCGCAGACCGGCCAGCGCCTCGGGGGTGACGCCGGTCTGGTAGCGGCTGGCATAGGGTTCTTTCAGCAGGAGGGTCGGGATCAGTGTGGTCAGGTTGGCATTGCCACAACGCTCGCCCAGCCCGTTCAGGGTGCCCTGGATCTGACGAACCCCCGCATCGACGGCGGCCAGCGTATTGGCCACGGCGTTTCCGGTGTCGTCATGGGTATGGATGCCAAGGTGATCGCCGGGAATGCCTGCCGCAATCACCTCTGCCACGATACGGGACACTTCCGCCGGTAGGGTGCCGCCGTTGGTATCGCACAGGACGATCCAGCGGGCGCCGGCCTGATAGGCCGCCATCAGGGCCTGCAAGGCATAGGCAGGATTTGCCTTGTAGCCGTCAAAGAAATGCTCGGCATCAAACAGGGTCTCACGACCATGCGCCACCAGATGGGCGAAAGAGGCGCGGATATTCTCGATATTCTCCTCCAGCGGAATGCCAAGGGCGGTGGTCACATGAAACTCGTGCGACTTGCCGACAAGGCAGACAGCGGGCGTTCCGGCATTCATCACCGCCGCCAGCACGTCGTCATTCTCCGCCGACCGGCCCGACCGCTTGGTCATGCCAAAGGCGGTCAGGACCGCGCTTATGCGCGGCGGCGCGTCAAAAAACTCGCTGTCCGTCGGGTTGGCCCCCGGCCAGCCCCCCTCAACATAATCGACGCCCAGACCATCAAGCGCGGTTGCCACCCGCTGCTTCTCGGCCGTGGAAAACTGCACACCTTGGGTCTGCTGGCCGTCCCGAAGGGTGGCGTCAAAAAGATAAAGGCGCTCTATCACAGCCACCCTCCTGCGTCTTCGGATTGCAAATATCCTCGGGGGGCGCCGAAGGCGGGGGGCAGACAGCCCCCCTCGACGGTTTGCATCGCGCCCAGGGCCCTCATATCGCGCCCTCCAGTTTGGAGGGGTCGAACTCCGGCCCCGGCTGCCATTGCGCCTGGCCGCCCACATCCGTCACCTGCACCCCGGCAAGGGTCAGCACATCGCGGATACGGTCAGCCTCGGCCCAGTTGCGTTCGGCCCGGGCTGCGGCGCGGGCGGCCAGCAGGGCATCGACCGTGGTACGCACCGCCTCGGCCACCTCGGGGCCTGCGCCCACCCCGGCCAGCCGCGGCAGATCGGCCCAATCATGAACGAGGCCCAGTAATTCCAGCCCCGCCGCCAGCGGGGCCAGCGCCGGGGCGGTATGCCCCTTGGCCAGCACATGCAGGCGGGCGATGGCGCCGGGGGTGTTGAGGTCATTGGCCAGCACCCCAAGGAACTCTGGATCCTGCTGCCAGTCGCCGCTCTCTTTCAGCAGGGACACCATCGACGGGCCAAAGCCGTGTGCATGCAGGGCGGCAAACCAGCCCCGCAGGGTAGCCGCCGCATCACCACGCTTCTTGTCGGTCCAGTCCATTGGCTTGCCATAGTGGGTGCCAAGGATGACCATGCGGATCACCTCGCCCGGAATGCCCTGCTCCAATAGTTCGCGAACGGTGAAGAAGTTGCCCAGCGACTTGGACATCTTCTTGCCGTCCACCTGCAGCATCTCGTTGTGCATCCAATAGGAGGCAAAGCCGCCCTCGGGATGGGCACAGGCGCTCTGGGCGATCTCGTTCTCATGATGGGGAAACATCAGGTCGTTGCCGCCGCCATGGATGTCAAAGCTCTGTCCCAAAAGGGCGTAGCTCATGGCCGAGCATTCGATATGCCATCCGGGCCGCCCCCGTCCCCAGGGGCTGTCCCAGCCGGGTTGGTCCGCGTCCGAAGGCTTCCACAGCACAAAGTCCATCGGATTGCGCTTGTAGGGCGCCACCTCGACCCGGGCCCCCGCCACCATGTCGTCGATCGACCGGCCCGACAGGGCGCCATAGGCGGCATAGCTGTCGACGGCAAACAGGACATGGCCCTCGGCCTCATAGGCGTGGCCCTTGGCGATCAGATCGGCGATCATCTCTTTCATCTCGCCGATCCACTCGGTCGCCCGCGGCTCCTGCGTCGGGCGCAGGGTGCCAAGGGCCTCCATATCGTCGTGGTACCAGCCAAGAGTCTCGTCGGTGATGTCGCGGATCGCGCGGCCCGTCGCGGCGGCGCGGGCGTTGATCTTGTCATCCACGTCGGTGACGTTGCGCACAAAGGTCACATGATCGGGGCCATAAACCTCGCGCAGCAGGCGGAACAGGGTGTCAAAGACCACCGCCGACCGGGCATTGCCCAGATGCGCCCGGTCATAGACCGTAGGTCCGCAGACATACATCCGCACGTTGGCAGGATCGAGGGGGACAAAGTCCTCCTTGCGGCGGGTCTTGGTGTTGTGCAGGCGGATCGGTGTCATGGTGTCTTGGGGCCTCAGCAAGCGGGTTTCGCCCGCGGGCTTGGCTTATTTCACGTCAGATGGAAAGGTGTGAAAGAGCGGCCCACGACGGATGTCAGCAGGGAATAATGCAGCAAATGAGGGTGCGGTTGCTCTTCATGCCTTCCGCATAGCAGGCAAAACTGGCCCCGTCCAGACATTGTCAGTCCAGCATTTCAGCCAGTTTGCGCAGGGTATTGAGGTTACGACCCGTCATCTCGGTTCCGCTCACCACCGATCCAATGCGTTCCGCCAGTTTGGAGATGCCAAACCCGTCCGGCGTATGCAGCCATGCAACGCCATTGCGGATGACAAGCGCCTCGGTCGGGCGACGCAGGTCTTCCAGCCGGTCCTGTCGCAGGACCGGTTCGGACCACAGGAACATCGCATGGACATGGCGGCCCTCCTCCGGCTCGAACGGACAGTCCGCCAGGGCGGCGCGCAACCGGTCCGCTGTCAGGACAAGGATCGGGACATCGACCCCCATTTCCCTAACCATTTCGGCCCGCAACAGGGCGGCGAGCCCGTCAGGCGTCGCCTTGGCTTCGGCCTCGAAGATCAGATTGGCGCTGGCGATATAACTGCGGACCCCGGTCCAGCCCAGCCCCTCGGCCAGACGACGCAGGTCGGTCATGGGCACCTTGTTGGAACCACCGACATTTATGCCCCGCAAAAGGGCGACCCACTGCGACAACGGCCTTGCCTCCTCTGACCTAGTCTTGGCATCATGACCCCATGAACCGAGATGAGGTCAACGCAATCTGTGCCGCCCTGCCCGGGGCCACCGCCTCGGACCCAGGCGCAGGGGATCTGGATTCCTGGAAGGTCGGGGGCAAGATGTTCGCCTGCTTCGGCTCCAAATGGACGGGCGTATCGGTCAAGACCGACAGCATAGACACAGCCCAGATGCTCATTGATGCCGGGGTCGGCCAGAAGGCGGCCTATTTCCATCGGTCGTGGATCTACCTGCCGGAGGAAACCGATATCGAAGAGGTCCGGCACCGGTTGCTCACCTCCTACCGGATCATCCGGGCGAGCCTTCCCAAGAAGGTCCAGGCAGGGCTTGCAGAGGCGTAAGGTGGGTCTCGACCCACCGCCCCATTGAGGTCACGCGTAGCTGATCACCTCGATCTCGACCCCGTTCTCTTCGTGAAAATAAAACCGTCTGCCGGGCTCGTAATCGGCATGGGAATGCGGCTCGTACCCCATGGCCTTCACCCGCGCCTCGGTCGCATCCAGGTCATCAACCACGATGCCCAGGTGGTTCAGGCCTGCCCGCTGGGTGTAGCTGTTCTGCGCAGGGGTCTGCTCCGTGTTGCCCGGCCCGGTATAGACGGCCACATAGTCGGTATCGCTCCCCACATGGACCGTCAGGCCGCCGTGGATCGCGCTCCCGCGCCAGCGGACGTGCCAATCGAACAGCTTTACCAACATCGCGGCGGTGGCATCGGGGTCGGCCACGGTGACGTTTACATGTTCCAGTCGCGCCATCTTCAGTCTCCTGTCTTTGGGCCAGACATAATGCGCTTTGGCCCTTGTGCGACTCATGTATAATTTCTCAAGTTCACTTTAGATCAAGGACTATCGTCATGGCTGCCAAAACACCCTCCCAAGGGCTCAGCATTGGGGATCTGGCCGACCGCACCGGGCTGGCTGTGTCCGCCATCCGGTTCTACGAGACCCACGGCATCGTCCGGCCCCTGCGCAATGCGGGCGGCCACCGACGCTATGCGCGGTCCGACCTACGTCGCTTGTCCTTTGCCTTGATCGCCCAGCAGCTTGGCTTTCCCCTGGCCGAGATCGGGCGTCACATGGCGGACCTGCCCGCCCATGAAGCGCCATCCCGGCAGGACTGGACCGACATCGCCACCGGCTTTCGCAGCCAGATCGACGCCCGAATCGCAGATCTGGTAGCTCTGCGTGACAGGCTGGACGGCTGCATCGGCTGTGGCTGTCTGTCACTGGATCGCTGTGCCCTTTACAATCCCGGCGACGCTGCGGCGCAATATGGTGCCGGGCCTCGGTATCTCATGGGGGATAGAGCGAGCACTGATTGACTCTGCCCTGCCCCCTATGTTCGGTGCGCCCCATGAACATTTCCACACGCATCTCCTCGATCAACGCCGGCGGTTCCGACGGTTGGGATCTTTATCGCCGGGCCCGCGCCCTGAAGGAGGCTGGTGCCCCCATTGTCGAGCTGACCATTGGTGAGCATGACATCCGCACCGCCGCCCCCATCCTTCGGTCGATGCATGAGGTCGCCCTGTCCGGGCGGACCGGATATTCTGCCATTCAGGGTATCCAGCCCCTGCGTCAGAGCGTGGCCGACCGGATCGCCCGCGCCACCGGAGTGCCCACGACCCCCGACAACATTCTGATTACCCCGGGCGGCCAGTTTGCCCTGTTCAGCGCCCATGCCGCGGCCTGTGACCCGGGCGACCGGGCGCTTTATATCGACCCTTACTACGCGACCTATCCCGGAACGATCCGTTCAGTCGGGGCGATCCCCGCGCCGGTCATGGCCAGCGCGCAAAGCAATTTCCAGCCCTCTGCCAGTGATATCGAGGCTGTGGTCAAGGCCGGGCCGCCGCCCCGGTCGCTGCTGATCAACAGTCCCAACAACCCAACAGGGGTGGTCTATTCGCGCGAAACCTTCGAAGGGATCGCCCGGGTCTGCTCCGAAAATGACATTTGGCTGATCTCGGACGAGGTCTACGACACCCAGGTCTGGGACGGCGCCCACCTGTCGCCCCGCGCCCTGCCCGGCATGGCCGAGCGGACGCTTGTCGTCGGATCACTGTCCAAAAGCCACGCCATGACCGGTAGCCGGGTTGGCTGGGTCTGCGGCCCGGCCGAGGTGATCGCGGCAATGACCGACCTGGCCACCAATACCACCTATGGCCTGCCCGAATACATCCAGGCCGCCGCCGTCTTTGCCCTGGCCCAAGGCCCTGACTTCGAGGCCGAGATTGCCGCCCCCTTCCGTCGCCGCCGCGATATCGTCATCGACCTGCTGGCCCGCCAGAACGTGGTCAAGGCGGTGCCGATGCAAGGGGCAATGTACGTCATGCTCGACATCCGGGCGACCGGCCTGTCCGGCGACGCCTTTGCAGAGGCATTGTTGGACGCCACCCAGATCGCCGTTATGCCGGGCGAAAGCTTTGGCACCGCCGCGGCCGGTCACATCCGGGTCGCCATGACGGTTGAGGACGCAACCTTTGCCGAGGCACTGGCACAGGTGCTGGCATTTGCCGGCAAGTTGGCCGCCTAAGGCTCATCGAGACACGCGACGGCAATTTGCCCACCCACTGTGGCCATAGCCAAAGGGGTTGGCAAAAGGCGGGCTTGGGATAGACTGATAGCAGTCTTTTCCAAAGGGATGGTCCCATGACCCGTTTTCGCCTCTTCGTCGTTGCCCTGCTTGCCTTTGGACTGACCGCATCGCTAGGCTTTGCCCAGACCTACCCATCGCAATCCGAAACCCCCGTCACCGACGACGCGGACCTTCTGCCCGCCGTGGCAGAGGCAGAGCTTGCCAGCCGCCTCGTCGCACTGGAACAACAAAGCAACACCGACCTTGCGGTCGTGACCCTTCTGTCCATGGCGCTGTATACCGGCGGCGACGATCTCGACGTTTATGCCCGCAACCTGATGGCCAACTGGGACATGGGGGCGGCGACAAACGGGCGCCGTGTGCTGGTTCTGGTGTTCAAGGACGACCGGGAAATGCATGTAGAGATCAACGGTGATTTTTCCGAAGCGGCCATCGCGGCGGGCATCGCCACGGTTGATGACACCTTCCTTCCGACGTTTCGTCAAGACGACTATCCGGGCGGCATCGCCGCCGGGGTCGAGGCGATTGCGGCCGGCCTTCTGTTCGCCCCGGCCCCTGCGGCAATCGCTCCGGAGGCCCCTGCTGCCACTGATGCCGCGGCAGAAACGGAAACCGCTGCCTCCGAGGACAGCGAGGGCGGCGGCAATGCCCTGATCTGGATCGGCGGCGTCGTGGCGGCCATCATTGCCGTAATTGTCGGCCTGAACCGGCGGTCGGCGGCCAAGCTGGCCGCAACCCCCTGCCCCTCGTGCGGCAAGACCGGGATGACCCGGTCCCGCGTGACGCTGGTCGAGGCGACCGAGACCACGGAAGGGTCGGGCGAGACGCGGCTGACCTGCCCGTCCTGCGGCCATGTGCAAGCAGCCCCCTTCACCATTTCCGCCAAGCCGGCCAAGGAAACCCCAGCCGACGGCGACGCCCCCAAGAGTGGCGGCAAGTCCGGATCGTGGTAGGGCGACAGGCAAGCAGAAAGACCGGCAAAGTGCCGAAAACGACCCTTTGTCGCAATTGAGCGCGACGAGGGTCGGCTTCATCGGGTGATCATCGGGAAATCTTCAATGGACCTCACCCGATGCCCACTTTCTATTGGCGGATCACACTGACGCTGCGCACCATCGGGGCACGGCGGGGACGCGCGGCCCGGGGCGGGCCGATGTCAGACATCTGAACGCGCCCTTTGGGCGCCGCGAATGTCTTTTCCCCCCGTATCGCCTGCAACAAGGGCCGCCCCGATGTCAGATATCACCCTTCCGTCCCCCAAAACCGATCAGCCACAGCCCGGTGCAATCGAGATCACCAAAACCGCCCGGGCCCGCAGCGGCGGCCGCGCCGCGCGCCATGCCGCCCGTTCGGCAAAACTGTCGGACGCCATGCGTCCGATCCGCCCAGGCATGTCCGGCGGCACCTACAACCCGCTGACCGAGGCCGAAGTCCTGCGCATCCACCGCACCGCCCTGCGGGCGTTGGAGGAAATCGGGCTGGCCGATGCCCCCCCGTCAGGGGTCGAGATCCTGACCAAGGCAGGCGCTATTCAGGGCAGTGACGGACGCATCCGGTTCCCCCCCACCCTGGTCGAGGACATGATGGCCAAGGCCTGCCGCGACATGACCCTATTCGGGCGCGACGCCTCCAACGACCTGTTCCTGTCTGGCACCCGCGTCCATTACGGCACCGCCGGTGCGGCGGTGAACGTGGTCGATGTCGAAGGACGCAAGTACCGCGATTCAACCGTGCAGGACATCCATGACGCCGCCCGCATCGTGGACCAGCTCGACAATATCCACTTCCTGCAACGGCCCATGGTCGCCCGCGACATCGCCGACAACCTCGAAATGGACCTTAACACCGTCTATGCCTGCTGTGCGGGCACGACCAAGCACGTCGGAACCTCCTTCACCGAACCCGCCTATGTGCCCGAAGCGCTTGAGATGTTGCACATGATTGCAGGGGGCGAGGATGCCTGGCGGGCCCGGCCCTTTGTCAGCAACTCCAACTGCTTTGTCGTGCCTCCGATGAAGTTCGCCACCGATGCCTGCAAGGTGATGGAGGCCTGTATCGAAGGCGGCATGCCGGTCCTGTTGCTGTCGGCCGGTCAGGCGGGCGCCACCGCCCCTGCCCCCATTGCGGGTGCCATCGTGCAGGCGGTCGCCGAATGCATGGCGGGCGTGGTCTATGTCAACGCCATGTCGCCGGGCTATCCGGCCATCTTCGGCACCTGGCCCTTCGTGTCGGACCTGCGGACCGGCGCGATGTCCGGCGGGTCGGGCGAGCAGGCCCTGCTGACCGCGGGCTGCGCCCAGATGCACCGCTTTTACGGCCTGCCCGGCGGCGCCGCTGCCGGGATCGCCGACGCCAAGCTACCCGATATGCAAGCCGGGTGGGAGCAGATGTGCTCGAACGTGATGGCGGGGCTGTCGGGCCTGAACATGGTCTATGAGGCGGCGGGCATGCACGCCTCCCTGCTGGGCTTTTGTTTGGAAAGCCTGATCCTCGGTGACGACCTTATCGGGCAGGCGATGCGTTGCGTGCGGGGCATTGAGGTGACCGACGACACCATGGCGCTGGAAACCATGCGCGCCACCTGCATCGGCGGGCCGGGTCACTACCTGGGATCGGACCAGACCCTGTCGCTGATGGAGACCGATTACGTCTACCCCGCCATCGCCAACCGAATGTCCCCCAAGGAGTGGGAAGAAAAGAACCGCCCCGACCTGATCACTCAGGCGACCCGGCGCAAGGAGGCAATTTTGGCCAATCGCGCTGCCGCCCGATTTGCCCCCGACATCGATGCCGCGATCCGCGCCCGGTTCCGGATCCATCTGCCCGCTTGAGGGGGATGGGGCGTTATTTGGGGGGGCGTTTAGGGGGGGCTCTGCCCCCCGGCCTGCGGCCTCCCCCCGGGATATTTTTGGCGCGCTGAGGACCGGGGTTGGGTTTTCATGTGAGGCTTGGGCTATGGCCTGCTCAGTCTGATTGCGGTCGGCTGAGGGTGCCGCCGCCGACGGCGGCCCGGACGCCTGTTGTTGCCGGGCATGACGTGGGCAGGCCCCGGGCGACCCGCGCGGCGAGATAAGCAAAGGCCTGCGCCTCGAGCATGTCGCCGTCGAGGCCCACCTCTTCGACCGGCAGAACCGGGCAGTCGAGTGCGGCCCCGATCATCGCCA
>Ga0213861_10000899_pt1 | contig 26832 bp, 23 predicted proteins | sample PICome_4_FD_160110 | JGI IMG/M metagenome (GOLD analysis project Ga0213861, IMG submission 160110) | Coastal seawater microbial communities near Pivers Island, North Carolina, United States - PICO131 | ecosystem: Environmental > Aquatic > Marine > Coastal | place: USA: North Carolina... | reverse complement strand
TCCTTGTCTTTGGAATCCTTGTCTTTGGAATCCTTGTCTTTTGAATCCTTGTCTTTTGAATCCTTGTCTTTGGAATCTTTGTCTCTGGAATCTTTGTCTTTGGAATCTTTGTCTCTGGAATCTTTGTCTCTGGAATCCTTGTCTTTGGAATCATTGTCTTTGGAATCCTTGTCTTTCGATCCCTTGTTATAAGATTCCTCGTTATTCGATTTCTTATTACCGTCTAGAGCATAAGAATCAGTCGAAAAAGTTAAGGCAAAAATTATAATGAGAGCCCCTAATAATCTAGAAATGTTGTTTTTTAATTTCATTTTTTTTAATTTCATTTTTTGTGATATAATAGCTCGACAAATGTAATTATAACTGTAGGAATTTGCTTTTTTTTTCGTCAAAGCGTGCTTTATTTTCTTTATCTAGTTTAAGTGTATCTTATTATCTTTAAATGGCAGAACAGCCTCGTTTAAATGTTTTTAAAGATTATATTTATTACTAATTATTCATGTGATGTAATGGCAAAACAGCTTTGTATCAATCAGTTTCTTTGAAAACTAAATAAAAGGTATTAATTATACTATGGAACGAATAAAGAGGTTAAGTGTTCTTTACTTAATTATTGGTAATTCTATACTATAATAAGGTAAAACTGTAACATTTTAGTAAAAACTACGTCATATAAGTATCAATCAATAATTAATCATCATGAGACAAGATAGACAACTTTTGGTCCTTACACATTTAAGTCAGTTAATCACTTTGGTAACTGGTTTCGGTAGTTTATTATTACCATTGGTGCTATGGCTTACGCAAAAAGAAAAGGTGTACCAAATGGATACACACGGTAAAAACATCATAAACTTTCAATTAAGTTTAATCGTGTATTGCATCATTTGTATACCGTTAATTTTATTATTCGGCTTAGGTCTATTAGGCTTTTTGGTTTTAGGTATCATCTCAGTGGTCTTTCCTATTATAAATGCTGTAAAAGCAAGTAGAGGCGAATCTCCAACTTATCCTTTATCTCTTAATTTTATTAGTTAGTTTAGTTAGACGAGATAAATTTAGCGCTCACTTTTTAGTGGGCGTTTTTTTTGTTTAAAATTTGGACGCCTGCCTGCCGGCAGGCAGGTTACCCAGAAAAAGGGGTCAGACTTTCCGTTTCAAGTCCTCGCTTATCCGATAACTATCGCGACTCGCTGTGGGCTTTTTACTGCAATCCTTAACGCAGGCTTGCCGTTAGGTTAATGTGACCGCAGAGATTTAAAATTCGAAACAAAAAAAGTGGTTATCTAAATTTAGATAACCACTTTTATATCATGAGATTCCTGCCTCCGCAGGAATTTAATTATTCAACATAACAGGCATTACAAGCATGGTAATATGCTCGCCTTCATCAAGTCCATCAACAGGTGTTAAAATACCTGCGCGATTAGGCATACTCATCTCTAACTGTACTTCATCAGAAGTTAAGTTATTCAACATCTCAGTTAAAAAACGGGAGTTAAAACCAATTTGCATATCGTCTCCTTGATAATCACAAGTTAAACGCTCTTCGGCTTTATTACTGTAATCAATATCTTCAGCAGAAATATTAAGTTCAGCACCAGCAATCTTTAATCGAATTTGATGTGTCGTTTTGTTAGAGAAAATACTAACACGACGCACAGAATTCAAAAATTGATTTCTATCAATTACTAATTTATTCGGGTTCTCTTTAGGTATAACCGCTTCGTAATTAGGATACTTTCCATCAATTAACCTACAAATTAACTCAGAGTTTTCAAAAGTAAATTTAGCGTTGCTTTCGTTGTATTCAATCGTGATGTCATTATCACTAGCGGCCAAAATACCTTTTAAAAGATTCAATGGTTTTTTAGGCATAATAAATTCAGCAACCTGATTTGCTTTTACATCTTCACGAGTATATTTTACTAATTTATGAGCATCAGTGGCAACAAAAGTTAATCCTTCCGTAGAAAATTGAAAAAACACACCGCTCATCACAGGGCGTAAATCATCATTTCCAGCAGCAAAAATTGTTTTGCTAATAGCAGTTGCTAGAACAGCACCAGTTATAACAGTTTTACTTGGGTCTTCAAGAGCTACAGCTTTTGGGAATTCGTTTCCATCAGCGTAAGCCAAAGCGTATTTACCATGATTAGAGCTGATTTCGACCGTGTTATTATCTTCAACAACAAAAGTTAAAGGTTGCTCAGGAAAGGTCTTTAAAGTATCTAATAACAAGCGTGCAGGAATAGCAACACTACCTTTACTATCACTTTCAACATCTAAAGTTGAAGCCATAGTCGTTTCTAAATCACTTGCAGAAACGGTAAGTTGGCTGTTATCTAATTCAAATAAAAAATTATCTAAAATAGGTAAAGTGTTCGAGCTATTAATAACGCCACCTAAGACCTGTAACTGTTTTAATAAATAAGTACTTGATACTATAAATTTCATGTGCTGGATTATATTTTTTTAAAAGGCCACATGTAACATTCATGTTGTAATTCTAAGTACAAAATTTGTGCTTAGTAATAAATGTTTCATCTAAAAGCTTAGTTTTAACTGTATTTCTACTACTTACAAATATATTCCAAACTCTCTATATTTGGAAACAAACTTATTAACATTTAAGAAGCGTATTTTTTCTTTCTTAGGTAGTTGAAAACTATACCAAAAGCAGCTAGTAATATTAGTGGTAATAAGATGTTTATAAGTTGCCACTTGGTTTTCTCTGAAGTTATTTTCTCTTGATTTAAGAATGCAACAGCAATTTCTTTAGATCGAATGTTTATAAGTCCGTTATCATCCAATAAGTAATTAACCGCATTCAGTAAAAATTCTTTGTTGCCATAAGTTTGTCCCGTCCATCTATCAAAACCTAATTCTTGTGGTACGTTTCTAGTTACATCATTTTTTATAACATCGCCATCTGCAATCACAATCATTTTCGTAGCGATGCTTTTATTTAGGTTTTTTTCAAGTTTAAACGGCTTTACGCGATTGCTATAAACCGAATTAAATTCGCCTTCCAATAACACGGCCAGGGTTTGATTGCCTTTATCAAAAGTTTGTGGGTCTTGGTCTTGGGTTACCAACTCCAAACTCACTTCTTTGGGTGTGCCTTCTAATTTTGTTAACGGTGCTGTTTCAAGAAGAATGGTTTTATCAAGATTATTTTTTAAAGTATCAATCTGGTTAGCAAAATCAAATTTCACTAAATTCAAATTATTAACAATAGGATGATTACTACTCGATCCCGCTAAAGGTGAATATGGCCATTTTAAATGTTGAAATTGAGACTGACTGCCTTCTCCCATAGCCAAAGTAATGGGAGCAGAGTATAGCGTACTTACCATATAAGGATTAATACGAAGACCATATTTAAAAAAGAAGTCAGTTAAATTTAAGTCTCTACTAACAGCGTAATTTGTTCCTGTAGCGTTGTACAAGCTATCTTTTTCAATAGCTACGGCATCAATTAGCCACAGGCTTTTCCCACCACTCATGGTATATTGGTCTAAAACTAGTTTTTCTTCTTCAGTAAAAGCTTCGGTAGGTTTTGCAGAAATAATTAAATCAAAACCTTTTATATCTTTAAGTGTGCTTTGCGGATTTGAGGCCACACTATCTAAAGTGAATGGTGCGATATAATAATACTCGCCTAGTTTTTTAACAAAGTTAGCAATGTACTTATCTTCTAGTTGTTTGTTCCCTCTTAAAATAGCAATCTTACGTCGCTTTGGGTTTGTTAGTTTGCTAAAACCATCAGCAAAAGTATACTCTAAATTCTGAACAGAATTATTAACTAATTCCTGTTGAGAGGCTCCAATTTTATTTTTCACTAACGGAATAACAACGGTTTGTTCATTATAACTTGCCAAAGCATAAGGGAAGATCACTGCTTGAGTAGATTTTCCGCTTTCTTGAACACTTAATTGCATAGGTGTTAATCCCCGCTGTGTGAGTTGCTGTATGTTACGCTCTCGTGTAGATTCATCTTCTAAAGGATTAATAAAGTTAAAGACTATGTTGTTGTTTACAGCCGCAAACTCTTCCAATAACTGTTTGGTTTCGTTTTGAAGACGTCTAAACTCCGAAGGAAAATCTTTGCCTTTTAAAAAAACATCAATACGTATAGGAGATTCTATAGCTTCAATAATTTGTGTAGAAGATTCGCTTAATGTGTAGCGGTTATCAGTAGTTAAATCAAAACGTTTGTAAAACGTACCGCTTATAAAGTTAATCGCAATTAAAGCGATGACGAGGATTAATATGTGTTTTATAGTCTTATTCAAAAGTTTTTTCTAATTGATAAGGTCTTACCGATTTAACACTATTGTTTTTAAATTGAAGTTCCAAGCATTCTTGCAAATTATTAAATGCTCCAGGGACAAATCCCATATTATAATTCCATTTTTCTTGCGAATTAGCTTTCAAATTTTCATCCCATCCAAACCATTCAGATTCCCCTAAAAGGGCTTCAATATCATTTCTGTTTTTCCCTATTAATAAGCTATCAGTAATTATTTGATTAGCCATTTCGTAGCGCAAAGCAGGTTGTTCTTCCCAAGCAGTAGCATCAAAGTGTTTTTCATGATGATAACTACTAAAAATATTTAGCATCGGGTAAAATAAATAGAAATAAGCGATAGGCGTTAATACTAAACTGACTATTAGCGTCAGCCATTTACGTTTATCAATAGTATTTATAAATAGCCAAACAACTACAAATACAAGAACTAGAAAAAAAACAACTAAAGGCGTTATAATCATTTACTTTGCTTTGTTAATATTTAGTTTGGTTAGCATTAAAAAGAACACAGTAATACTTGAAAAATAAATAATATCTCGAGTATCTAAAACACCTCGACTCATACTTTTGTAATGCGTGCTCATGCCTAATTGTTCTATAAAATCACTTGACATAAATTCCGCAACACCTTCAAAACCAATATAAAATATGAAACATATAAAGACAGAACTTATGAATGCAACAATTTGATTATCTGAGAGAGTAGAAGCAAATACGCCAATAGCTGCATAAGCTGCTACTAAAAACAATAAGCCAAAATACGAGCCTAAAGTGCTACCCATATCTATATTACCAACAGGATTCCCTAATTGATAAATCGTGTAAACATAGAGTAAAGTTGGTGTAAGCGCAATTAAAATTAAAATGAGTGCTCCAAAATATTTACCTAAAACAATGTTGAAATGCGAAATAGGTTTCGTTAATAACAACTCCAAAGTACCTTGTTTTTTTTCATCTGAAAAACTACGCATGGTTACTGCAGGAATCAAGAAAATTAAAATCCAAGGTGCCAATAAAAAGAACGGTGATAAATCAGCAAACCCATAATTTAGAATATTAAACTCGCCTTTAAATAACCAAAGGAATAGCCCGTTTAAAACTAAAAATATAGCAATGACCAAATACCCAATTGGGGAGGTGAAAAATAAGTTTATTTCTTTTTTAAGTATCGCTAACATCTTATTTTTTTGATTTGAACGCCATTACGAGTAGGTAACACCGCGGTAATCTGTTTAATCGTTTTATTATTTAAAAGAATGCCACAACAAATTTATTAATTTATCTCGCAATGACGTTTCATTTGTTATTCTAAAGTTTCCATTTTATCAACACTCCAAGCTTCCGGTCTAATACTAAAAAGTGGTTTTACCTTACTCCAAACGGTATTGAATAATTCAGATTTTCTATAAGTTTCTAAAGCCTCTTCTGAATCCCAAAAACTATAAGTAAAGAAAATACTTGGGTCTTTTTTATCTCTATATAATTCTAAAAAATGACAACCTTCAAAAGCTCTAATTCTAGTTTTGGTAGCCTCAAAATTTTGAAGAAACACTTCAATATTATGTTTGTAAAACCCCATTTTAACTATTCTAACGAGCATAAATTTTCTTTAAATTAATAATCCGCAGCTTTGGTTGCATTTTGCTGAATTTCTAATCCTTTAGGAACAATTGGTTTTGGTATAAAGTTAATACTTACTGCATCCATAAGTCCCAAGCCTAAAAGTGTTGATGCGCTACCAATAGTTGAACTATTACTTTTATAAACAGCAATTTCTAAAAAATCACCAGAATTAAAAACCACAAGTTTTCTACCTTCATCTTGTCGTTTGTTTTCGGGAATTTCAAAATTTACAATATCACTGTATTTATCATGAATTTTTTTGAATGTGTAATTACGAGCCGAAATTTCAAAATCACGCCCCTTTTGTATCGTTTCAAAAAATTGGCGCTTAATATTAGTTACTACATTTCCGTAATTATCAATGTACAGAATGCTGCCAACAATTTGGGTTTTGTCATCATTAACGTAAGGTACAATGTTTTTAATTGGTTTTATCTCAGAAATAGATTTACCAATAACTTCTAAAGTGCCACCGCGAGCAATATGGCAAGCTACTTTTACAAACACATCTAAAACAGGGAAACTAGTCTGTATTTTATCATGAATATTAATTTCAACAATTTTTTCAGGAGCAATTTCAGAACAAATCATACTCATTATACCATTGTTGGCACAAATAAAATAATGATCATCTAACTTGATTCCAATATGTTTGTTTTCAGGGTTTATCTCAGAATCAATCCCTATAATATGAATTGTTCCCTTGGGAAAACTATTATATGCATTTTGAATTATATAAGCCGCTTCAGGAATATTAAATGGCGAAACAGAATGTGAGATATCAACAATTTTAACATCGGGTAGCTCACTGTAAATAGCGCCTTTTGTAGCGCCAGCAAAGTAATCTTTTTCACCAAAGTCGGTTGTTAATGTTATGATTGCCATTGGCAAAATTGTTGATATGTTTTTAATGTTAACTCACTCAAAATTATTAATTTTGAGTTTCACATGTATGTGATACAAACCTACATAAATTTTCGTTTTAGTTTTTATATTTTAAATGAAAAATGCAGGTTTTTGAAGTCTTATTTAGTGAAAATAAGAAATACTGAATAAAACTAATAAATCATTTTATATAACTAAACATTATTTCAACATATTATACGGGTTAATCACTAAACTAATAACACGCTTTTGAACGAAATTATTATTGAACTTGAAGAAATCACTCCAAAAGAATTTTTTGGAGCTCAAAATGCCAACATAGAACTTCTTAAAAAGTACTTCCCAAAATTAAAAATTGTAGCGCGCGGTAATAAAATTAAAGCCTTTGGCGATGAAGAATTGCTAGAGGAATTCGACCGACGTATCACCATGCTTCTAAAGCATTTTGCGAAATATAATAAGTTAGACGAAAATGCTATTGAGCGTGTATTAACAAGCCAAAGTAGTGATGATTATACAACATCTAAAGCTAGTGGCGAAACAATTGTGCATGGTGTTGGTGGAAAAATGATTAAAGCGATAACCGCAAACCAACGTAAAATGGTTGAGCTTATGCGTAAAAACGATATGGTTTTTGCTATTGGTCCTGCAGGTACAGGTAAAACCTATACGGGAGTTGCATTGGCGGTTCAAGCCTTAAAAAATAAAGAAGTAAAGCGTATTATTTTAACGCGACCAGCAGTGGAGGCAGGGGAGAATCTTGGCTTTTTACCAGGCGATTTAAAGGAAAAGTTAGATCCCTACATGCAACCACTTTATGATGCGTTACGCGACATGATTGCCCCGGAGAAATTAGCAAGTTATATTGAAAAGGGTACCATACAAATTGCGCCATTGGCATTTATGCGCGGGCGTACTTTAGATAATGCCTTTGTAATTCTTGATGAAGGGCAAAACACAACACACGCCCAAATGAAAATGTTTTTAACACGTATGGGCAAGCATGCTAAGTTTTTATTAACTGGCGATCCTGGGCAAATAGATTTACCGCGCCGTACCATTTCTGGTTTAAAAGAAGCCCTGTTAATTTTAAAGAATGTAGAAGGTGTCGGTATGATTTTTTTGGACGATAAAGACGTTATCCGTCACAAACTCGTTAAAAAAGTAATAGCGGCGTATAAAAGTATAGAAAACGTAGACTAATTTTTTTTAGAAGCTATTTCCCGCTTTCCGCTATATCTTTTTTGCTTTTAATGGCAAAAAAGGATGCCGTTTTAATCGGGGCTAGGGCTTTTAGATAAAGCAATAATCGGAACTAAATGTCACACTGAGCGCAGTCGAAGTGTCTCATAAATAAATAAATAAAGAAACAAACAATTACCAAAAGCCAACAGCCAGGGGCTAAAAGCAAGAAATAATGAGTAACACCATAATAGATACCAATTTCAATTTTCCAGGTCAAAAAAGCGTTTACAAAGGAAAAGTAAGAGCCGTATATAATATTAACGATGAAGAGTTGGTCATGGTAGCGACCGATAGGCTTTCAGCATTCGATGTTGTGATGCCAAAAGGCATTCCATACAAAGGGCAAATACTAAATCAAATCGCTACCAAAATGATGGCAGCTACTCAAGATTTAGTTCCTAATTGGTTAACCGCAACTCCAGACCCAAATGTGGCTGTAGGGCATTTATGCGAGCCTTTTAAAGTAGAAATGGTAATTCGTGGCTACATGTCTGGGCATGCCGCACGTGAGTATAAATTAGGCAAGCGCATGCTTTGTGGTGTTGCTATGCCAGAAGGCATGAAAGAGAATGATAAGTTCCCAGAACCTATCATTACACCAGCCACCAAGGCAGAAATGGGCGACCATGATGAAGATATTTCTCGTGAAGATATTTTAAAACGTGGTATTGTTTCAGAAGCAGATTATGTGGTTTTAGAAGATTATACGCGTAAATTATTCCAACGAGGTTCTGAAATAGCAGCATCAAGAGGCTTAATTTTAGTAGATACTAAATATGAATTTGGTAAAACTAAAGACGGACAAATTGTATTGATTGACGAAATACACACACCAGATTCCTCACGTTATTTTTATGCCGATGGTTATCAAGAGCGTCAAAATAACAATGAAACCCAAAAACAACTCTCTAAGGAGTTTGTCCGCCAATGGTTAATAGCCAATAACTTTCAAGGCTTAGAAGGGCAAACTGTGCCTTTTATGAGCGACGAGTATATTCAAACCGTTTCTGAGCGTTATATCGAACTTTACGAAAACATTACAGGAGAAATTTTTGTTAAAGCTGATGTTTCTAATATTCAGGAACGTATTAAAAAGAATGTTTTAACGTATTTAAAGTAAAAACAAATTAGAACTTATAAATCAAAAAGACCTTGCTGAAAACTAGGTCTTTTTTTTAAGTTTAATAACAACCATTCATAAATCCGTAAAGTCGGTAGACTTTCAGCAGCAGTACTTAACCCTTACTATTTTTATACTTTTTTAGCTCTTGTTTTTCTATTTAAAGCTAATATTTACGACGATAATAGAAAGAATAGTTATCAACTCTGGACAGTTAATAATTCAATGTAACCACTCTGTCATTTAAAGGTTGCTCATTTCTGTAATTATTAATAGGCATATTGTTTCTAAGCTTTAAAACCTCTTCAACTGATAAAATAATAGGTTCTTTAAAGACAATCCAATTAACACCTTCGCTGCATGGTGGCGTGGTTAAAGAACCACTATAGGAGTAGTAGTGTTTGTCTTCTAAAAATAAACTTGATAGATCTATCTTTTGATGAATGTCTTTAGTTACTCCATTTTTAATGGGTAAAAAGCTTTCAAAAAACTCAAAGAGTTGGCTTTCTTCGCCTTCTTCACCTAATAATCCTAAAACGGTTATGCTTCCAGATTTGCTAACATGAACTAAGTGCATTTCAATAGGGTAAATAACGCCGTTTATTTTATGTTCTGCGGGTTCGTGGAAATGGATTTGCTTTAAATGATACGTTTCATTTTTGTAATTAATAGAATCGCCTGCTTCAAAATCAAACTGAACGGAGTGTCCGTTGTTTTCAACTTCGCTTAAAAGTGTTGTTGGTGTATATTGAATTTTTAAATCGCCTTTAATTTTTACAGAATCTGCGTCTTTATTTATAATATTTATCGGCGATTGGTGTTTGCCATCGCAATCGGAATTCTTTTCAACTTCGACCCAATTTTCTGGCGAGGTTTCACCAGAATAACTCCAGTGATGTGTGTTTTCGGTTTCTGCAGCATGGGATGTTTTTGGTGCTTGTTTGCAAGCCACTACAGCTAGTAAAATAGTTAAGGAAAGTAAACAAAGTTTCGCATTCATAATATGATAATTTGAAAAATTTTAATCCTACAAAATTACTATTATCACAGAGTCAAAAGCTTACTTTTATCATGTTTTGAAGATTTTTACGAAGTTTTTTTCTAAACTTAAAAAATGTCTAGCGCCTGCGTTGTCCTGAAAATTCCATAGCCTCGCCTTTCCCAAAACCATAACTAACACCAAAGGTTACAAAGCGACCGCGTTGTCTGCTATTAAACAAATAAAAGTCGGGTTGCGTTGTGGTGGTTTGGTCTATTCTTGACGCAAAAACATCGCGAATACTTAAATTTAAAATCACTTTTCCTTTTAGAATCTTTTTTCTTAAACCAAGGTCTGCAAAAAGATTATCGGCAATTTTATTCTGAACGGTTTTAAATTTTGATCTATAATCGCCAGAGATTTCTAAATCAAATTCTGCAGGAAGTTTAAATTTTGTGGTTAGACTAGTGGCCCATCGATTACCTTTAAAATCAAAAGATATCATATCAAAAGCCCCTTTTCTAGTAAAATAATTAATATTAAAATCACCATTTATTGAGAACCATTTTGAGGGCGCATATTTTCCGTTGGCTTCAAAACCTATAGTTGTATTTGTACCCACATTTTCTGGTTGGGAGGTGCTTATGTTATTTTCAAAAGTTGAAATACGTTCAACAACATCAACGGTGTATCGGTTATATAAACTAAAATTTAATGAGGCTTTACCAATTTTATGGATGCTAGTAATCTCATATGAATCTGTGTATTCTGGCAACAAATCAGGATTTCCGGTAGAGATGCTAAAGTTGTTTCGAATGTTTGAAAACGGATTTAATTCTCTCAATCTGGGTCTTCGTATTCTTTTTGAATATCCCGCTTGTAACGAAAAATCATCATTCACTTTATAAGAGGTATGAATACTCGGAAACAAGTTGGTGTAGTCTTTTCCGTTGAATTCGTTGGTGGTTTCCAACAAGGTACTAAGATTCGTGTTTTCTAACCGAACACCAAGTTTAAGACCCCAAACGTCGCCTTCATAAGCTGCGGTGGTATAAATACCTAAAACCTTTTGATTAAAATCAAAAATATTCGTTAAATCTGGATTGTTAACCCAATCGTTATTCACAAAATCGCTCACTGCAAAATCGTTAGACACACTATTTATAACATATTGTGAACCTGTTTCAATCGTATATTTTTCTAAAAACGGATGGGTGTAGTCTAACTTAAATGTATAATCTTCTAACTTGTAATCAGTACGTGTTTTTTGTTGAAAATCATCATCATCACCTGTAATCGTAGTGTTTTCAAAGTCTGAAAATTGGTCTTTACGAAAAGAACTTCCTAAGGCACTAAATAATAAACTTTGTTCTTTATGTCTATTAAAGTTCTTTTTGTATTGTAATTCGTATTTTAATTTTGGGTTATCGGCCTCTGTTTTTTCATCTCGTATCCAACTATCTGTAATCGAATTTGAAGCATCTGTTCGATTGAAATTTGTTTTTGCATATTGGTCTTCTACTTCATAGGCATAAGATCCGGAAAGGGTTACAACATTATTATCGTTTATAAAATAATCCGCTCCAATAAGGATGTTGCTAAATTTTTCATCAAATTCACTGTCTCCAGAACTTGTAATAGTTGTATTATTTATTAAATCTTGATTTATAGATTTACGCTCAGTAGGGTATGTGCGAATTCCAAAACCTAACTGACTAAATAGATTAAATTTTTCGGTACGTTTATTAACACTTAACCCAAAGCTATTACTATTAGGAACGCCAAAATTTATAGTTGCTGATCCATTTATACCTCGTTTTTCAGATTTTTTAATAATAATATTGATAATTCCTGAAGTACCTTCTGCATCATATTTAGCTGACGGGTTCGTAATAACTTCAACTTTCTCAATCATATCTGCAGTAATACTTCCTAAAGCATTACCGTCTGCACTCGCTAGAACGGATGGTTTTCCGTTAATAAGTATTTGTACGCCCTGACTGCCTCGTAAACTTACCTCGCCTTCAATATTTACATTTACTGAAGGGATATTATTTAAAACATCTAAGGAACTTGCACCAGTAGAACTTAAATCTTTGCCAACATTAAATACACGTTTATCAAGCTGGAATTCCATTTGAGATCTTTCAGCACGAACAACAATTTCATCTAAAACTTGATTGTCTTCAGATAATATGATTGTTTTTAAATCGATTTTGTTTTTTACAATTTTAAAACCTTTGAACGTCTTTGTTTCAAAACCAATAAAACTCACTTCAATATAGAAATCTGTCGCATTCGTTTTTAATGAAAAAGTGCCATTTTGAGATGTTATCGTTCCCGTTAAAGGTTTTTTAGAACCGTTGTCTAATACTGATATGGTTGCATACTCTACTGGAAGATTATTGTTGCTTTCTAAAACTTTTCCAGTAATTATAACTTGTGTGTTTTGAGCTGAAACAAAACTTAACCCGAAGCATAAGAGTAATATTATAACTAAATTATTGTGCATGACTTGTTAAAAAAAAGGTGATATTTTCATAGCAAAGATATATTTAAAGACTGAATTATTTTTCCTTTTTACGCGCTTTTGCCAAACGATTAAAAGTTAGACATAAATCTAATCAATAAGATAAATGGTCTTATTAATCTATCTGCTAAATATTAATTGTAGGCGATACTACCTGTTTTTAAATGTATCTATCATTTTTCGTGTCAAATTATAAACAAACGCATTGGTTTTAGCATAATGGAACGATATAAAACAAACCACAACCATAAACAGAACAGCTCCTAAAATTGCAGTAGTCGGATCTAATGAATTACTTAAAAACTTTTTTAATCCATAGCCTGTAAAACTTCCGTAGAGTAAAATAAAATGTATTACATAAATGGATAATGTTTTTTCACCTATCCTTGCAATTATAGATTGTTTTAAAAAGCGTTCTAACGAATAAAAAACGCCAAACAAAATGAGTACATCACCAAGTCTAGAAAATAGGTAATTGTAGTTGGCGCTCATTTTAAACAATTCTATATCCGTTGCATCATAAAGCTTTAATAAAAACCATGATGAATAATAAATAAGAAATCCACCCACAATAAAAAAGGTGATAATTGTAAAGAGCTTAAAGCGATCACGATGCACATGTCTAAAAAATACCGTAGAAATAAAGGCACCAAAAGCCGAATATCCGAACCATGGTAAAATGGTAAATACAGAGCCATTTGATTTTGTTACATAGTTGGCAATGATTTGTGGAACATGGTCTAAAGTCAAGTTTCTGTAAAGCGGTTCAGTAACAAAACAAATACACCCTGTGGTAAATAGAACAATAGAAAAAATATAACTGTATTTTTTAAAAAGAATATGTAAACCCACCAAAAAAATTAATGATACACCAATACACTGCAACACATCAACGACAAGAAAATAAGAACTAAAAGACCCAGAGAGCCAACTAAAAACATTAATGCGTAAGCTATAGCCAATGGCAAGAAGCAGTAAACCTCTAAATAATCCTTTTTTTATTCTGGGTTTATCATTGCCTTTAGCATAAGCACGCAATAGTAAATAGGCAAAAACCAAACCTGAAATAGTAAAAAAAGTAGGAGCCGTAATCCCCCTAAAATAAGACCAAATAGTATACGCTGTATTTGATTTGTCCTTATAGAATGGTGCTAATAAAGTATCAATAAAATGACCTTGAAGCATCATTAATATAGCAAATGCTCTAACGGCATCTATAAAATATAAGCGATTAGATTGCGCCATAAGTTGATTTAACAAGGATAAATATACTTTTAAATTATCGAATCAGAATGTTTGTAAAGTGATATATTTATAAAATAATTTTAAATATGGAGCAACTCATTAAAACCTTTTCAGACTGCGCATGGGGAATACCTTTGGTAGTTTTGCTTATTGGTGGCGGATTGTATCTTTTAATTTTATCAAGATTTTTACCATTTCGTTATATTGGTCATGCTATTCAAGTACTACGAGGGAAGTATGACGACCCAAATGACCCAGGGCAAATTTCACATTTTAAAGCCTTAACAACAGCATTATCTTCTACCATTGGTATGGGGAATATTGCAGGAGTAGCTGTCGCTATTTCGGTTGGTGGTCCGGGAGCCATGTTCTGGATGTGGATAAGTGCTATAGTTGGAATGTCTACTAAGTTTTTTACTTCAACTTTAGCTATTATGTATCGCGGCAAAGATAGTGCAGGGGAGTTACAAGGAGGTCCTATGTATTTTATTATGGAAGGGTTGGGTAAATCATGGAAACCTCTAGCGGTTATGTTTAGTTTAGCAGGCATGTTTGGTGCTTTACCAGTTGTAAATGCCAATCAGTTAACGCAGGCTATAAATGATATTGTTCTTATACCTAATGGTATTGAAGTTGGCTTTACCTCTAATGCGATAGTTGCTATTGTATTAGTTTCGCTAACATCTGTTATTATTCTTGGTGGTTTAAAACGAATTAGCAATGCGGCTTCTAAAATGGTGCCTTCAATGGTCATTTTGTATTTTGTTTTGGTGCTGTTTATTCTGATTTCTAATTATGAGGTTGTTCCGAAATACTTCGTGATGATTTTTACAGATGCATTTACTGCGGAAAATTTTAAAGGCGAGCCGTTTTTTGGTGGTGTCCTTGGTGCTTTGATTCTTTTAGGAATTCGTAGAGGTGCGTTTTCAAATGAAGCGGGTATTGGTACAGCACCCATGGCCCACGGCGCAGCAAAAACCGATGAGCCTGTTCGTGAAGGTTTAGTTGCTATGTTAGGCCCTGCTATAGATACTTTAATAGTGTGTACGCTCACAGCTTTGGCTATTTTGGTGACTGGTGTTTGGGAAACTACATCAGATAATGGTGTTAGCTTAACGGCTTCTGCATTTAATCATGCCATGCCAGGTTTTGGTGCTTATTTACTAATGATTTGTGTGTTAATTTTCAGTGTATCTTCATTGTTTTCTTATGCCTATTACGGTAGTAAATGTTTGTCGTTTTTAATTGGTGCAGATAAGAAACATTATTATAATTATATATACATTATTAGTATCATATTGGCTGTAACTACGCCGTTTAGTATGATGCTAAACCTAATTGATGGTGTGTTTGCGCTTATGGCAATTCCAACGATGATTTCTACAATAATAATGGCGCCGAGAGTGGTGAAAGAAATTAAAGGGTATTTGGAACGAATTAAAGAAGATTGATTTTTGAAATTGAAACATATACATCCTGTTTTTGGATCATTCGTGCACTACGAATTACTTAAACACCATTAAATCTATTTTTTTTAAAATAGGATAAATTGAAACTATCTAAATGTTTAAATAAGATATAGTAATGCGAGTTTTTTACATTCTACAATTAAATTATTACATCTATGTTTAAGAAAACTAAATCGAATTAAATTATGACTAACAAAAACAATGCAAAAGCCTATTGGAAGGAAAATATAAGGTATGTTCTCATATTAATGTTTATATGGTTTATAGTATCATTTGGTGCTGGAATTCTATTTAAAGATGTTCTCAATTCTTTTAAAATTGGAGGTTTTAAATTGGGCTTTTGGTTTGCACAACAAGGCTCCATGTATGTGTTTGTTGTTTTAATATTTGTATATGTACGTTTAATGAATAAACTCGATAAGAAATATGGTTATGATGCATAGTTTATTAGTTGAAGGTATTGGTGTTCAAAATTGGACATATATTTTAGTAGGCATTACATTTACAATTTATATCGGTATTGCTATTTATTCCAGAGCAGGCTCTACCAAGGAGTTTTATGTAGCCGGAGGTGGCGTTTCACCTTTAGCAAACGGAATGGCTACCGCTGCCGATTGGATGAGTGCTGCGTCATTTATTTCTATGGCAGGTATTATTTCGTTTGCAGGTTATGATGGTGCTGTATATTTAATGGGCTGGACAGGTGGTTATGTGCTTTTAGCATTATTACTGGCACCTTACTTGCGTAAGTTTGGAAAGTTTACGGTTCCCGATTTTATTGGTGACCGTTATTATTCTAATACAGCACGTTTTGTGGGTGTTATTTGTGCGATTTTAGTGTCTTTTACCTATGTAGCAGGACAAATGCGAGGTGTAGGATTAGTGTTTTCTCGTTTTTTAGAAGTTGATATAAATACTGGTGTGATAATAGGGATGCTTATCGTATTGTTTTATGCAGTACTTGGTGGTATGAAAGGCATTACATATACCCAAGTGGCACAATATTGTGTATTGATTTTTGCATTTATGGTGCCTGCTATTTTTATTTCTATCCAAATGACAGGAAACCCAATTCCTCAATTAGGTTTTGGTGGTACATTGGCGGATGGTTCAGGAACTTATTTACTTGATAAATTAGATGGATTAAGTACTGATCTTGGTTTTGCTGAATATACTGAAGGCTCAAAATCAATGATAGATGTTTTTGCTATTACATTAGCATTAATGGTTGGTACAGCAGGTTTACCTCATGTTATTGTACGCTTTTTTACAGTAAAACGCGTAAAAGATGCTCGTAAATCTGCGGGTATAGCTTTATTACTAATTGTTATTCTATATACAACGGCACCAGCGGTTGCTGTTTTTGCGAGAACAAATATGATAGAGACCGTTTCAAATAAACCTTATGCTGAGGTTCCTGTGTGGTTTAAAAAATGGGAAACCACAGGTTTAATAACGTTTACGGATAAAAATAATGATGGACACATCCAATATGTGGCTGATAAATCTAAAAACGAATTAGTAGTAGATAATGACATTATGGTTTTAGCAAATCCAGAAATAGCAAACTTACCAGATTGGGTTATTGCCTTAGTTGCAGCGGGAGCATTAGCAGCAGCATTATCAACCGCAGCAGGATTATTATTAGTTATTTCTGCATCCGTTTCTCATGATTTAATTAAGAAAATAATAAACCCAAATATTTCCGAAAAAAATGAATTAGCTGCTGCACGTTTGTCGGCAGTAGTAGCTGTATGTGTTGCTGGATATTTTGGAATTAATCCTCCTGGATTTGTTGCCGCAACCGTAGCCTTGGCCTTTGGTTTAGCAGCAGCTTCATTTTTTCCAGCTATTATTTTGGGTATTTTTTATAAAAAAATGAATAAAGAAGGTGCTATCGCAGGTATGGTTGTTGGTATAACGACCATGCTATTATACATGGTGAAATATAGGCTGGGTTGGTTTGATGATGTGTTGCCAGATAAGAGCGAATGGTGGTTCGGAATTTCACCTGAAGGTTTTGGTACTGTTGCAATGATTTTAAATTTTATAGTATCTATAGTTATTATGAAATTCACACCAGATCCTCCCCAAGATGTTCAGGATATCGTTGAAAATATAAGAATACCTAGCGGTGCAGGAGATGCTACGCATTAATGTATAAAAGTCTTTTTCTGTAGATAAATTTATGTTGTTCGTAGAAAAAGTTTAATGTATTACCTTATATTTTATTAATTTAGAACGCACATCATAGGATTAAAGAATTCAAAAGAAAACCAATGAGTAATTACCACATAAAACATTTAGAAGAATACTATCAAGTTTATAGAAAATCGGTTAGAGAACCCGAAAACTTTTGGGAAGAAATTGCTGAAGAACATTTTATGTGGCAACGTAAATGGGATAAGGTATTAAGTTGGGATTTTAGTAAACCCGAAGTAAAATGGTTTGAAGGCGCTCAATTAAATATTACTGAGAATTGTATTGACAGACATTTAGCAACACGAGGTGAAAAAACGGCTATTCTTTTTGAACCTAATGACCCATCTGAAAAAGCAGAACATATTACTTATAATCAATTGTACGCAAGAGTAAATCAGTTTGCTAATGTTTTAAAAGATCAAGGTGTTAAAAAAGGAGATCGCGTTTGTATTTACCTTCCTATGATTCCTGAATTAGCTATTTCTGTTTTGGCTTGCGCCCGAATAGGTGCTATACATTCAGTGGTATTTGCAGGATTTTCCGCAACAGCATTATCAACTAGAATTAACGATTCCGATTGTAAGATGGTTATAACGAGTGATGGATCTTATAGAGGTGCCAAAACCATCGATTTAAAAGGCATTGTAGATGAAGCTTTAGAAGATTGCTCATGCATTGAAACAGTTTTAGTCGCAAAGCGCATTCAGTCAAATATCAATATGAAACCGGGACGTGACAAATGGTTACAACCACTTTTAGATAACGCTTCCGCTATATGTGAAGCAGAAATAATGAATGCTGAAGATCCATTATTTATTCTTTATACATCAGGCTCTACAGGAAAACCTAAAGGGATGGTGCATTCTACTGCTGGTTATATGGTGCATACTGCTTATACGTTTAAGAATGTGTTTCAATATAAAGAAGATGATGTGTATTGGTGTACGGCCGATATAGGGTGGATTACCGGACATAGTTATATTGTTTACGGACCATTAGCAAACGGAGCAACAACGGTTATGTTTGAAGGTGTGCCAAGTTATCCAGACTTTGGTCGTTTTTGGGAGATTGTAGAAAAACATAAAGTAAACCAATTTTATACAGCGCCAACTGCTATTAGAGCATTAGCAAAAGAGGGTTTAGAGTTGGTTGAAAAATATAATTTGTCATCATTAAAAGTTTTAGGTTCTGTTGGCGAACCTATCAACGAAGAAGCGTGGCATTGGTACAATGATAATATTGGCAAAAAGAAAAGCCCAATTGTAGATACATGGTGGCAAACTGAAACAGGAGGTATTATGATTACACCAATTCCGTTTGTAACACCAACAAAACCTACCTATGCAACATTGCCGTTTATTGGCATTCAACCTGCTTTAATGGATGAAAACGGAAAAGAATTAAAAGGTAATCAGGTGGAAGGGAGACTATGTATAAAGTTCCCATGGCCTAGTATAGCACGAACCATTTGGGGAAATCATCAACGTTATAAAGACACCTATTTCTCAGCATATGAAAATAAATACTTTACCGGAGATGGGGCCTTACGCGATGAAGTTGGTTATTATAGAATAACAGGTCGAGTAGATGATGTTATTATAGTTTCGGGGCATAATTTAGGTACAGCACCTATAGAAGATGCTATTAATGAACATCCAGCAGTGTCAGAATCTGCCATTGTCGGCTTTCCACATGATGTAAAAGGAAATGCGCTTTATGGTTATGTTATTTTAAAAGATACAGGAGAATCTAGAGACCAAAATAACCTAAGAAAAGAAATTAATCAGATTATTACCGAACATATAGGCCCAATTGCTAAGTTGGATAAAATCCAATTTACAAATGGCTTACCTAAAACCCGTTCAGGTAAAATTATGCGTCGAATTTTACGTAAAATTGCGCATAAAGACACAAGTAATTTGGGAGACACAAGTACGTTGTTGAACCCTGAGGTTGTTCAGGATATTATGGATAATGTGTTGTAAATATCATAAACAAAAAGGCTTAAACTAAAACTTATTTTTCAAAAAAAAGTCTACCTCATAAATCTATTCACATGAAATTTTGGGGATAGGAATATTTTTATTATTACTAATTAAAGTACTTTCTGCCTTTAAAAAAATTAGTTGTTCAACCGTTTTAATCGCAATAATTTCACTTTCTAAGTTTAGGTAGTTTTTACCAAAGCCCATTTATTATTAAATTACATTTAACTTAAAAGTTATTTGAAAAATAATAATTAACTAATATTAATTTTCTTAAAAGTTAAATTAAGGATAAAAATAGTATTAACTTTAGATAATATTTGTTAAAACCCTAAAATAAAATTCATAACAAAAGTTAAGCCGTATGCTACTCATATTGCATGTAAAGTTCAGAGTGGTACTTAAGGCATAATTAATAATATAAACACTAAACAGATAATCATGGCAAAATCACAAGATTCAAAGAAAAATGTAAAAAAAGAACCTCTTTTAACACCAAAAGAAAAGAAAGCGGCAAAACTCGCTAAAAAGGCAAAGCGGACTTAGTGTGTTATGAGTTAGTTCCAAAAATTTTAAAGCCACTCTATATGAGTGGTTTTTAATTTTAATATCTATATCCTAGCTATATTAAGTATTTTTACATTCAATTTACCGATAAAGAACCATTTAGATGCGTCACCTCAAAGAAGATAACCCGAAATCCAAAATCAAAAATAAAGTAACCATGGTACAAGCCTTTAAAACCATTATATGGCCTAGGCGTAAATTGGTGTTTATTGGGTTGGTTTTAATAATCATCCGGAGTTTGTCTGGGTTAATCTTACCATGGCAAAGTAAAATTTTACTTGATGAAGTCGTGCCAAGTAAGGATACAAGTCTTTTATATAATTTAATAACCATTGTGTTATTGGCTATTTTTGTTCAAGCCATTACATCATTTTTACTAACGCGTATTTTAAGTGTACAAGCACAATATTTAATAAGCGAATTACGTGCTCAGGTTCAGAAAAAGGTATTATCATTACCTATTAGCTTTTTTGATAATACAAAATCGGGAGCATTAGTATCTCGCATCATGAGCGATGTTGAAGGAGTTAGGAACCTTATAGGCACAGGATTGGTGCAATTAGTTGGGGGTTCTTTTACAGCCATTGTATCCTTAATTATCTTAATAAAACTAAATGCATGGATGACACTTTTCGTGTTTGTACCACTTTCTATATTCGGATATATCGCACTTAGGGCCTTTAAATACATTCGTCCTATTTTTAGAAAACGTGGTAAAATAAATGCAGAAGTTAAGGGACGTTTAACTGAAACTTTAGCTGGCGTTCGTGTTATTAAAGCATTTAATGCAGAAGCTCAAGAAAATATTGTTTTTGAAAAAGGCGTGGATAAACTATTTCAGAATGTAAAAAAGAGTTTGACAGCAACTGCATTAATGACAAGTTCTTCAACATTTTTAATTGGTGTTGCAACCACAGGCATTATGGCTATTGGGGGGTATTATATGATGCAAAGTGAAATGACTACAGGAGAGTTTTTATTCTTCACTTTAATACTTGGTTTTATGATTGCACCCATAGTACAAATGAGTAATATAGGTAGCCAATTGACGGAAGCACTAGCAGGTTTAGATAGAACTGAAGAGCTTATGAATATGACTGCAGAGGAAGATGATCAAGAACGAAGCGTACAATTAGAAGCTCTAAAAGGCGATATTGAATTTGATGATGTATCGTTTTCCTACGAAGAAGGCAAAGAAGTACTTTATAATATTAACTTTAAAGCACCAGCGGGTTCTGTAACAGCTTTGGTAGGTAGTTCAGGTTCTGGTAAATCGACTATTGCTGGACTATCGGCTACATTTTTAAACCCAAAATCGGGTAAAGTTACTATTGATAATCAAGATTTATCAAAAGTTAAATTGAATAGTTACCGTCAATATTTAGGTGTGGTATTACAAGATGAATTTTTGTTTGAAGGCACTATCAAGGAAAATATTATGTTTCCAAGACCAAATGCCACAGAAACTGAATTACAAAATGCTGTGAAAGCAGCTTATGTAAATGAATTTACTGACAGGTTTGAAGATGGTTTAGAGACATTAATAGGAGAAAGAGGTGTAAAGCTTTCTGGTGGTCAGCGTCAACGATTAGCCATTGCACGTGCTATTTTAGCGAATCCTAAGATTATTATATTAGATGAAGCCACATCAAATTTAGATACAGAAAGTGAAGCACTTATTCAAAAAAGTTTAAACGAGTTAGTTAAGGATAGAACAACTATTGTTATTGCTCACCGATTAAGTACTATTCGAAAAGCAAATCAGATTTTAGTTATAGAAGCTGGTCGTATTGTAGAACGCGGCACGCATGATGAGTTGATTAGTTTAGAAGGTAGATATTATGACTTATACACGTATCAAGCTAAAATTTAGATTTTTGTTTAACGTTTAGGTACTTTCTATATTTAGCTATTTCTTCTTTAAACTAAGAATTTAAAAAATTTATATATTTAAGAAAACTATTGACTTATGAAAAAAATATTATTATTTGGATATATAATTATTGCAATATCAGCGTGCAGTAAAAATGATAAAATCACAAAACAAGAAGAAGTATTTACAGATAAAGGAACAAGTGTTTTTGCAGATAACAATCCTTATAACGATGTCATGATGCAAGCGTTTTGGTGGGATAGTTATTCAGATTCAAAAACTAGTAATTATAATTCTTTTTACGATTTTTTTGAAGATAAAATTGTTGGACTTTCCAATGCACATATTGATGCCATTTGGCTTCCACCACCAAGTGAGGGTGAAGGAATGGGATATCACCCACGTAAGTTATTTGATTTTAATTCAGAACATGGAACAAAGGAAGAGTTAGAATCCTTAATTACATCTATGAAATCAAGAAAAATGCATGCCATGGCAGACATTGTTATTAATCATAGGATAGGCACATCTAATTGGACGGATTTTACTGAACCAGCATGGTCTTGTGAATCTATTTGTATAGATGATGAAGGTTTCACTAACCCTAATGCATTTGGCACTAAACCTTGTGGGGATCTTGATGAAGGTGAAAGTTGGGGAGGCGCAAGAGATTTAAACCACAAAAGTTTGGAAGTTCAAAATGGTATTAAAGATTACTTCATTAGATTAAAAGCGCTTGGATTTGATTCTTGGCGTTACGATTTTGTTAAAGGTTTACCAGCCAAATACATCGGAGAATATAATCAATCTACTCCCTATTATTTATCTGTAGGCGAATACTGGGATGGTGATATAAATGCCTTAAAAGGATGGATAGATAATACCAAGTTTACAACTTCAAATATTTTAACAGAAGAATCAGCTGCTTTTGATTTTGCCTTAAAGTATAAATTAGGTGATGCTATAGTAAATAAAGATTATTCCTTGTTAGAAAGTAATAATTCCTTAGCTAGAGAGAATGGGTATGGAAACAAGTCTGTTACTTTTTTAGATAACCATGATACAGGTTGTATCAATAGGACGGATTGTGATAATTTATTTTCAAAAAATGTAAATGAATTAACAAAAGGATATGCCTATTTATTAACCCATCCTGGAATTCCTATGATTTGGGGGTATCATTATTTTTTCACAGATACTACTGGTTCACTTAGAAAAGATATAGATGAATTTGTTTTAATAAGAAAAGAAATGGGGATTAATGCTACGAGTTCTGTGCAGGTAATTGAAGCTGTAAATGGCTCCTCTGGATACTATGTGGCTGAAATTGATGGTAAACTATTAATTAAAATTGGTGATGCGTCCTACATACCTTCTGCAACCTGGATAGAATTAAAAAGTGGTTCAGGATACAGTATTTGGTCTAAATAATTTAAATATGATAAGCGATAAGCTGAGTTTATAATTATTGGTTAATCAAATAAATTTAATTTAATAAAGCTAAAAATCAAACAGTTATAACTTTAGTTTTCCGCTTTAAAATAACAAAAACCAATAAGGACATAATACCAAATAGAGAAAACCCAATGAATAGAGGTAACACAGAGTCTGTCACAAAACCACCAATGTAGTTTGCAATAGGAACCGCCATAACTGTAGAAATAAATCCATTTATCGCAGCACCAATTCCTGCAATATGACCTAAAGGCTGCATGGCTATGGCCCTTAAGTTTCCGAAGAGAAAACCAACAGCAAAAAACTGTAAAGCAAAGAACCCAATTAGTATACCAACGCTAGGATTATTTCCAGACCAAAATAAAATAACATACAAAACTGAAATTGCTGCATAAGCGATACAAGCTGCATAAGACATTCGCATCATGCCATATTTAACTACTAAACGACTATTCAAATACGTAGCGAGTCCTATTGATATAGCTAAACTTGCAAAAATATAAGGAAATAGGTCTCCTAAATTATATTGGACTTGAAAAATTTGTTGAGAAGTACTTAAATACACCATAAAAGATCCAGTAATAAAACCCGATACAAATGTAAATGCCACCGCTTCTTTATGTTTAAAGAATTCTTTTGTGCCATCAATAAAAAGATGAGATGAAAACTTTATTCGTTTTTCTTTAATTAAGGTTTCAGGTTGCCGTTTCCAAAACCAAATCATTATGAAGACACCAAATATTAAATTGAAATAGAAAATAGATTCCCAATTAAAGAAGGTCATTAAAAGTTGACCCAGAGTAGGAGCAACCACCGGAATTAAAATGAAAAACATAACTACAATTGAAATTATTTTTGCCATATAATCACCACTGTATGAATCTCGTATCATGGATAGTGCCAAACTTCTGGGAGATGATAAACCGATACCTTGAAGTACCCTTCCAATAATCATCACCTCAAAATTGTTGGTAGTCACACAGATAATACTAGCAATAATAAATACCATAAAGCCAATAAAAACAATAGGTTTTCTTCCAAAGCTATCTGAAAGTGGTCCAAATAAAAGTTGTCCAAAACCAAGGCCCAAAAAAATCATGGTTATTAATAGCTGATTATCATTAGGATTTGTAACACCTAAGGCATCACTGATTTCTGGTAAAGCAGGTAATAAAGCATCAATTGACAAGGCTACAATGGACATTAAAGAAGCCATTAGAGCTACAAATTCAAACTTAAACTCTTGGGGTTTTTGCATGGTGCAAAAGTAGACGAATTAAATATGATAATAACTCAATAATCATCTATTAACACAATGTTATTATTGTTAAATTTGATACTTTACAAATTCATATAAATGAAACATCAGGCCCTTTTAGATTACATAAATAAACATGTTAATTTAACAGTTGAGGAGGAAGCCTTTTTAACCTCTAAAGTGTCCCATAGAAAATATTTAAAAGGACAATACATTGTGCAACAAGGTGATATTTGTAAATATGAATGTTTTGTGATTTCTGGATGTACCAAAACATTTTTTGTTGATGAAGAGGGTCAGGAGCATATAGTCATGTTTGCAATTGAAGATTGGTGGGCCTCAGATTTGGGGAGTTTTATTACTCAAACCCCGGCCGATTTTAGCGTACAATGTATAGAAAACACAGATTTCATAATGTTTTCTAATGATGATATTGAAGATTTATACAGTGAAATTCCAAAACTAGAACGTTTTTTTAGACTCATAATAGAGCGGGCGTTTGTAGCTTCACAAAAACGATTGATTAGAAACTTTAGTCTTTCAGCCAAAGACAGATACCTTTATTTTAAAAAGCAATACCCCAAAATAGATCAACGTATTCCGCAGTATATGATAGCTTCATACCTTGGCGTTACGAAAGAATTTTTGAGTAAAATTAAAGGACAACTTCTTTTGGAATAAAATAATGTTAAACTAGTTTAACATTATTTTATAATCTATCTTATTATATTAATCACTAATTCGTCAGATATTTGCAGTATAATAATAACTAATTTAAAAATGAAAAACACAATTAAAAATTTTGCTATTGTAGCATTGGTAACATTTACTGCATTTTCTTTTACTACTATTGAAGAAAATAAAAAAGAAATAAAAACGGATAAAAGTGAAGTCGTTTGGAAAGGTTATAAAGTTACTGGTTCTCATGAAGGGACTATAGCTATTCAATCAGGTTCATTAACTTTTGAAGATGAAAAATTAACTGGTGGTGAAATGGTAATAAATATGACCACGATAAATACTACTGATTTAGAGGGAGAGTATAAAGGGAAACTTGATGGTCATTTAAAATCTGATGATTTTTTTGGCGTTGCAAACTATCCAACAGCTACTTTAGTGTTTAAGGATGTAACTGCTTCAGGTAAAAATGCTTATGCGGTTTCAGGTGAGTTAACTATTAAAGGCAAAACAAATCCCGTTACGTTTACTATTTCAATTTACGGAAGCAAAGCAACGGCATCTTTAAAGGTAGACAGAACGGAGTATGATGTGCGTTATGGCTCTGCAAGTTTTTTTGATGGTTTAAAAGATAAAGCTATTTATGATGAATTCGATTTGGTAGCAGATTTAGAGTTCTAGTTTTTAGAATGAATTATACGCAAAACAAAGGCACTCAGAAATGGGTGCCTTATTATTTTAAACAGTTTTAGATAGAAGTATTAATACTATATTTGCACCGTATTAAGACATTCCATTTATGCCATTTAGAAAACTCATTCAACCTTTAAAGGACACGCTTGAAAACAAAGGTTTTGAAGAGCCCTTAGTCCTCCAAAAATCAATTTTATCAAAAATAAAAGGAGGTGCAAGTCTGTTTTGTATCGCACCTAAAGGAGCTGGTAAAACAACGAGTATAATACTTAGCGTAATTCAAAAACTAAAAGGAGAAGCTTTTGAAGATGCTCCAAGAGCTTTAATTTTTGTAAAAGATAAGCACGCTGCTTTAGATTTAGAATTAGAATTTAAAGCCTTTCTAAGAGGTACAGATTTACGTGTGTATTGTGCTTATGATGAAAAAAGTATGGATACGCAACGTGAAGAAATTTACGTAGGTGTAGATATTGTTATTGCAACACCTAAGCGTTTAAATAAAATCTTTTTTCTTAACGGAATAAATTTGAATAGGTTGCAAATGTTTATTATTGAAGATGCTGAATTTTTGTTTAGAAATAATAACCTCGGTGAAATAACTCGAACTCCTGAAAGTATTGGCAAGTGTCAATATTTAGTGTTTTCAGAAACGTTTGATAACCGCTTTGAGCGTTGGCGAGAATCATTTATGTTCAATGCACAGGTTGTTA
>Ga0213861_10000893_pt1 | contig 26863 bp, 20 predicted proteins | sample PICome_4_FD_160110 | JGI IMG/M metagenome (GOLD analysis project Ga0213861, IMG submission 160110) | Coastal seawater microbial communities near Pivers Island, North Carolina, United States - PICO131 | ecosystem: Environmental > Aquatic > Marine > Coastal | place: USA: North Carolina... | reverse complement strand
CTGTTGGACGAGATTTAACAGTTACAGGAACAGCTACTATAGGTACTGTTACAGGGAATGCCACAGGTTTAACAGGAGAACCTTCCATAACAGTTAGCGAACTAACTACGACAGGAGAAGTTGATATTAACAACAATCTAACAGTCCTGGGTGATATTAAAATCACAGATGGGGGAACTATTGGATCAGCAACCACTGCTGATGCAATTACAATCGCATCAGATGGTAATGTCGGTATAGGGACTACTAATCCAACTTCTAAATTACATATTATTGGGGATGATCCATTTGGTCCCGATGGAATTACAGTAGTTCATAGCAACGGCACATCTGGAACATTCCTTGGTTATGGAGGGATTTCATCTATTAATGCAAACCGCTTGAGATTAGGTGTGAATAAAGATGAAAAAATGATGATTACGAATAGTGGGTATGTTGGTATTGGGACAACATCTGCGGGTCCAACAAAAGGAGCACTCCACGTTGAAAATGCTTTAGGTGTTACTGCATATTATCCATCTGCAACATCAAATGCTGGATATCTGGCTTCGACCAACCCCGTCTACGGTGTATGGAGCGGTATTGCTGGTAATGTTTCAATCTATGCTAAGTTGAGAATATGGTCAAACAATACAATTATAGCGTCATCAGATAGTAGAATAAAAACAAACATAGAAGAATTAGTAGACGACGAAGCATTAATTAAATTTAGACAATTGAAACCTTGTAAGTATAATTATATAGATGCTTTTCAACGAGGAAATGACCAAGTGTATGGATTTTTAGCAGACGAAGTGAAAACTATATTATCTAATGCAGTGAGTACTTGTAATAATCACATACCAAATGTTTATAAATCTGCTTTATATAATAATAATACTATCACTTTCCAAGAACCACATAATTTAGACACTGACGGAAATATTCAATTATATCTTCCAGACAATACAAAGATATTTGTTCCATATACTGTTGGCGATACACTTAAAATTAATATTGATGTTTCTAATTTATCTGATAATGAAAAACCGAGTAATGATTTAGTTGAAGATGAGGATGGAAATTATTTAGAAAATAATATTTTTGTCTACGGAACAGAAGTTGATGATTTTCATACGTTGGATAAATCTGCTATTTGGACAACCGGGGTAGCAGCACTCCAAGAAGTGGATAGACAACTCCAAGCAGAAAAAATCAAAACAATGTTATTAGAAATGCAGGTAGAAGAGGAAAAAGCTAAAACAGCAACATTACAAACACAAATGGCTGATTTACTTGCTCGTGTAACAGCGTTAGAAAATCCTTAAATTTACTTAAAAATATTTATATAAACTATATTTATATAAAAATGCAAGAGATTCTTGAACACCTGCTTCGTCATATTAACCAAATTCGTCTATTTCATTGGAAAACTTCCTCATACGCAAGACATAAAGCAACAGACGAGTATATGGAAGTTGTTAATCCTATCATAGATCACATTATCGAATCACTTCAAGGCGGGAGAGGTAAGAGAATTATTAACATATTCACAGAACAATATCAATCTATAGAAGAAGATACTGTTATGATGTATTTAGATTCGGAAAAATACTGGCTTGAAAATCATATGCCTATTCTTTTAGACAAGACAGAGACAGATATTTTTAATCTTAGAGACGAGCTTCTCGCTGCTCTTAAAAGACTGATGTATCTGTTTACATTAAAATGATTTTTACTTAAAAGATGTATTCGAACATTTTTATGATATGTAATGGTTCTCTTACAATTGATGTGATGGGATTTTTAAAACATATGGAACAAGAGACTAAACACTCTGTTATTTGGACTGGTGGAGGCGCTGCATCTCTCATCGTTTTCTTGAAGTCCCTTGGTTTTACATATGATCAGATTGTCGATAACCTACTGAAACTAGATTCTCTTACATCACTGGTGTTTGGTGGGTGTATCGATTTGAATGCATCGAGAGACATAAATGAAGATTTGAATGATTGGTTTAATCACATTTTTTCAAATAAAAAACTATTTAACAAAGATATCACACTCAAAGAGATTTACAAAATGACGAAGATTTTCCCTAATTTTATTGTTTACGACGAAAACATAACATCACTCAATCCTGTGTCTGCACCCGATTTTAAGCTCAAAGATTGTGTTATGGCGTCATTAACCGACTTTGGTTCCCTGGAACACCATATTATAGAAAATACCAAGTACACTTCATTTTCAACTTTTGATGTGTACCCCTACTCACAAAACTTCACACTTAATGACGACTCAAAAACTCTATATATTGCTAATTTTTCCATTCCCACGCATAAACCTTACTCTTATTTGGAAACAGTTCAAAATTCTTTACAAAAAATCTACTTTCAGAGAGTAAAAAAATGTGTTGAAGACAATCTTGATGTCGCTTTGGTAAATGGTTTTATTCACGGTTTTGATATCGAAGAATACGAGAAAAACAAGAGTTTGGAAAATGGAAAACTCCACGCTGAAATGTTCTTGAATGGAGACGACACGAGATCGAAAATGATAGAAATGATAGAAGAAGTTAAAAATCAGTCTTAAACAAAAATCAAAACAAAATGAAAGAATACTTGTGTGTTATGATGACCGCCAGAGGTTGTGGTCACTGCGCTCATTCTCGAGGTAATGGAATTATGGGAAGCGGTCCTCATTTTATGAAAATTACCACTATTGATGAATTTCTTTCTTTGGGTGACAATTTTAACTTTCTAAACATACATTATGATAATATGAGTGGAAAGACAAGTTTAATAAGAGAAATATCTAAATTTTACAAAGAAGGAGATTTGATTATTGAAGAATTTTGGGCTTTAGAAGGAGAAAAAACAAGGTATTTTAGAGTAGAAGCAAATATAAAGACCAAGAAAATCAAACAACACGGAACAGATGATATCGGTGTTGGATGGATGGATTTTGTTAAATCCAAAGTTCCACAAAATATTGAAAACTATGCTTATTATTATCCTTGTTTCCTGATTACGAAAACTGAAAACTGGAAGAACTCGATTTCTAACAATGCAGAACTTTACGCTTTGACAAACGCTGGAAAGACCAGAATACAAAACGGTAAGGTGTTCTTGGATAAAGACGGCAAGAGTTTCAACGAGCGTATGGTTGATCCCAAAGACTTGGTAAAGAATGTCATTACTGGCAAAGAGAAGATTGAACCTCATATCACCGAAACAGATCCTCCTCCAAAACCAAAACCGAAAGTCAAACCCCAAACTCCGGTTAAACCAAAAGTAGAAGCACCCAAACCAGTGTTAAGAAACACTGATAATTACATAATCAGACAGTACTAAATTGAAATATTTTTATAAATTAAATTTACAAAAATCATGCCTTCTCACGAACAAGTAGAAAAGTTTTTCATCGAGTTTGCTCGAGAAATGGTTGACCAAGGTCACTTTATTATGGATAAATATACATTTGATTGGCCTAATTTACTAACAGAGGATCAAATCCGCGATAATAAAGTTGACAATCAATATATCTCAGATGATAGTGATGAAGAATAATTAAAAATCTGAAAAGTCTGTATCAGAGGCAGACGACTCTGTGTTTGGACTATCAAAGACCTTATATGAACTTGTATTGAACATTTCATCATCTGTGCTATCTATACTATCCAATTCTCTCATACTCATTTCTGCATTCTGTCTAAGTTTTTTCATATGCTTACGAGTATTTGAGACATATTTTGACATAGTGTCGTGTTTATCTTCATTAGCAACAACAAGTTTATAAGAAGACCAAAAGAAAATAACAGCCGTTAAAGCCGCTAAAAGTATATTTATACCTAACATTGCTCTTGCTGAATTTCTTCCCATCGCCTCTGATGGTTTATCGGAGATTCTTGCAAAATAAACAGCATTAGAAATAGAGACACCAAACATAAAACCCGCAATCAACATAGTAGCGATATTGAAACCACTACCTTTGATATTTATATCAAAAGTATCACGATCCATTTTGAATATTTAAAAAAAAATATACAAATAAAATGGATAACCCATTTGAAACAGTTACCGTGACTTCCAAACCAAGGGTCAAACGAACTTTCAGACTTGCTGAAATGTTCGAGTTTTTTCCTGAAGAGAGCAACAATTCGTTAGCTCTTAAAAAGAAGATTGCTGAAAAGGTAAAAATCCATAAACCAGAACTTTCTGATTTTGAATTATTCAAATTAACTCAAATGTTCTTTAATAAATATTTTTACAAACTTAGATATTTTGACGAACAATCGATAGATAAATTTATATCTTCTACTGAAGAATTTGAAATGTTTAAAACAATTTGATTATAAATGAGCGAAAATAGTTTAAGTACAAATGGATCAACATTGTTAGCTGGAGCAAACACAGTAGGTCTAATGGCTCTTGTAGCCTACACAGTTAGAAATATTACAGAAATGAACTTGTATCTCGATGAGATCAGAGATGAACTGAAATCTCTCAAAATGTCACATGTCGATACTACTAAGAGATCGCATATGGCTATTTCAAAAATTAACGAAAAACTTAATATGGTAGAGCAGAAGAGAAGAAAAATAGTCCCAGAACCAAAAGTTGTAGAATTAGATGATGATGTAGATGTAAATCAACAGGTAGATGATGTTACCGCTGCAATCGATGAACTTATGAAACGCTAAATTTATTTTAATACTTTATTAAAATAAAATTCTCTTACTCAAATACATTACAATATTCCCCATTCTCTACCTTCTTGACAAGGGGTTCAAAACTTCCATCTTTATTCAAAAACAAGAAGATTTCTTTATCTTCAGAACCATACTTCTTCATACTTGTTCCTTCAATCACATTAATCTTGTATCCAGAAACCATAGTGATGTTATCAATGGCTAGATTATAGTTTAGTTTTTGGATGAACTTATCGCATCTTTCGTGGCGTTGAGAAGCATCTTCGTCAACATATTCCTTGGATATCAATTTTAGAACAGAGTGAAGCAAAGACACCCCATTATCTATTGTTGCTATTCTGTATACCCCCTTTCCAAGATGAGGCATAATCCCAAGTTTATCATCTCCCTTGAAGTATTTTTTGCCATCCTTTTCTATTGCTACATCTAAGAACACCGGTAATCTGGAATCCGGGGTCTCTACTACTTTTTCGGTAGAATAGACTGCTCTTCCGTAAATTACCAGTGAACTGTAAATAACTTCCGCTTCGCTCATAATTATTTTTGTTGTTTCATTTGATGCGTATATCAACCTTGGTGTCATATAATTGATCTTCTCTAAAAGTTGATTGATATGAACAAAGTACTCTGTTTGAGTTTCTGTTACAGTTTTACTATCTTTAATAGAAATCTTCAAATCCTTTTCTCCTTCTTTATTAGATATCATTATAGTGTTCAAATCAACACTTCTTGTTCCCGGAACTTTACTTGAGTTGAAATTCTCCAGTAAAGAATTTAGTCTTTTTCCATCTATTGTAGTGAATACGATTTCGCATCTATCTCCGTCTCTATCAATGATATGTCTATTTATACTGTTAATTGTGTCTGCAAGACTTTGAAGAGCCTTTTCTGATTCCCAAAAGAAACTAAGAGAGAACATAAAAGATACATAGACTTTCTTCCCTTCAAGGTCATCTGGAAGAAAACTACAAACATTGTCGTTTATCATATCTGTATCTTCACCGCGAGCATTCAAAATATCCACTTTGTCTCTCATACCTCGTTCTTCTAATCTACGCTCAAACTCGTGTATGTAACCTACATTTGGTTCTATTGCTAAAACTTTCTTGAATTTTTTCCATTTTGATAAATCCCCTCCTTTTCCAGAACCTATGTCAATCAGGTAACTGTCATTCGAAACATCATTCAGAAGTTCTCTTTTCAAAGAATTATGGAACTTTCTCATCAACACTGTATCTTGACCAAGAAGAGTGCTTTCCATAATCGGGTTCATAAGAAGTTGATATAAGTTCTCAACAATAAAATATTCGTTAGGAAATATCTTGTCTCCTCGAATTCTATCTGGTTTCAATACAATATGTCCATCTTTTACTTCTACTGGTTTGAATTCAACAATGGAACCCGATTTTGTTTTCAATGCATCAAGTTCTATGAATGTGAAATGTTTGGAGATAGGCATGATTTTAAAATTTACTACATCTTTCTCTTTGGTTTTGATTATGTGTTCTCCGTTGTACTCATACATAAAGTCAATAGTGAGTTTGTCTGATGGTTTCCATTTACAGATGTCGCTATATTTGTTCAAAACACGGTCCTTGAATGTTTTTGATGAACCACTGGGTGTATATCCTGATTTGATAGGTGTAAAAACCAAACCGTCTTCTTTATATATTACTTTCTTTCTCTCTTCCAGTGCACCCAACATCGCTTTGTAGAATGTGTCTTTGGAGTTGATTTTGAAGTACTTCTTCTGCATAATATACAGTTTGTTGACTTGATTAACTTTTATATATGACGCTTCTTTCAAAACAGTATACATCTTATTCAATCTATCTTCGTAGTTGTTTCTCGAGACATTTTCTCCCCTAATCATAGTAGCATCGAATGGGATGAATATCTGTTCAGCATCAACATAAATTGACTTATCCCTGATTTTGTCTTTGGAAAGAAGTTCTCCAGCAATAATTGAACCCTCTTGCATATCATCTGGAAGATCTCCAAGACGCGTTATCATATTTTTGGGATAAATAAGCCATAATCCACTTTTATGAGTTACAAGGAAACGCTGTTCTCCGTCTGCTTTCACACTTACATTGTAGTTCTTTAGAACTCCTCCTGTTGTTATGTCCTCGAGTTTGAGGTCACGGGCTCTTGCTACAGTTCCAAAAATCAAAGCATCTTTATTAGATTTTTTACCACTCGTCATACTCTCGTTAAAGAATTGTATGATACCGTCGTAAGAAGGCATCATTTTCTCTATAATAGATGAAAGTCCATTGAACAAGTTTTCTCTCTTTTTCAAATATTTAGGTTCAATTTCTATCTCTACTTCATACTTTACAACCCCATTTTGAACTACTTCCGTCATATCAATCATTATCTCGTTTACGGGAAATGTTGTTCTGATTTTCTTCCGTCTCAATTCTACTTCTTTGACATCTGATAGAAACTTAATATTTCCATCGACAAACATAACATCTTCAGACACACCTGCTTCTCTCTCCTGAGATAGAGCATACTTCATATTATTGTCTTTCTTGAACAATATTCCTATTTTGTCCATCATTCTGAGATTATCTGATCCTGGTATACTGCTGTAGCGTCTCCCAGAGATAACAAAATCATCTGTTTCAGTAACAACAAAGGGCTTCCATTCTTTCTTTGCTGGGTTGTTACTCATGACTTTAAGTTTATCTTTAAGAACCCCAAACGACACCCTGTCGTAATTGAGAAACCGAACTTCATATTCGTATGAAGCATTTTCCGGAAGAGGTTGCTTTGATCTGGCGATCACATCTTTCACAAATTTGGAATGATCCATAGTGGCTTTTTATAACAAAAGTTTAAAAGATTTTCAGTTTAAATGTCACTACCAGCAGAAGAACGGTTCAAGAGAAATTTTCTCACCCTCGTAGACATTTGTCATGAAATGGTTCAAGAAGGCTCTGATAACGGAGTTTCTTCTATCACCCCTACTATGTTTAGTCTTGTTAAACTCTTCATTTCAAGATTAGAAGGAAAATTTCTTTTGGAAAGATTTATACGCAAAACTTATCCTTATTGGGATAAAATCTATGATAAGGATTTAGAGTATTTCAAAGATTTAGGGTTGAGTTTGTTTAGTATGGCTGAAGACAAGGGACTCGATAATATGGTTGGAGAAGACAAATCTATTACAGGAGGTATTGGTATGGATCAAATTTCTTCTTTTAAGGGGCTTTTGAGTGCAAAATATACAGACGAAAACGGAACAGAAGTTGAAGTATTTGATGACGAAAAAATTGAAGACACCTGGAAAATCATGCATGGCTTTGTAAAACAGTCTATCTTGTATATTCACAATCAAAGAGAAATGGTAGATGGAGAATACACGAAAGATTATTTCCCTAATGTAAATATTAAAGAAAATGGAGAAAGATGGAAAGTCAAAGCCGTTGTATGAAAGAATAACATTTAGAAAATTAGCTATAATATTGATATCGGGGATATCAATACTTTCAATTATGGTGTTATGTATAAATTATTTACATTTTAGTACATACTCTACAGATTTCGGTTAATGCATCTTTGTGCTATTTCTAGGCATTTTGACTTTATGGTTATGGAGAGCATGCCAACCAAAGTAAATCATGTCAAAAAGTATGACAAAAACCAAAGATACGATTACGACCACCAAACTATTCTTAACGGTGGTTTTTTCTTGGATATATGTGGGTGCTTCTCCGTGAATTATCAAAGCACTAACCAACCCACATATTGAAAAAATACTCAGAATTATTATCATGACAACAAGATGTGTGTTATCCATTTTATATAACTTAAATTATTTTTATAAATGTAGAATAGAGATTAGTTCCATAAAAGATAACATTAAAAATGTTTTGATTTTTCTCTTCTTTAACTACATTAAGTTTGGTGTCAAATAATCTGTACCCTGTTTTGTTCTTAACTCCTGATTTTAGTTGTGGTGTGAAAATATTATTATCCGCTATCCTTTTATTTTTGTGCCAATATAGTGTCGTTAATAGACTTTCTTCTAGTGTATTGGTGTTCGCTATCAAATACATACCTTTATCGTTACGATAAATGTATATCCCTCTATTATCGAGTGTATCAAAAATTTCCAAATTATGAAATTTGTCATTTTTCCAGTTTTCTAACTCTATCTTGTCATCAAACAGTAGCTCGTCTGGACCTAATTCGAAATCAGAAATATCCGACAATAAGGTTTCCATATACTGACTAGGAGTATTTGGCAAACCATCTGTCATTTTTTCTAGTTTCTTCATATATAGATATAAATTATCTTTAAGACCCTCGTAGATGTTTATTTTCTCATCTTTAAATAAGTCAGGAAATTTTGGGTTAAGTTCAGATAACCACGCTAAACATGTAGGAACAGAGTTATATTTTGGAAACACATATCTAGCGTTCAATTCAGTCTCTTCGAATAATCCTGTATTTGGAGAACTATAATCTACATAGGTCTCAAACCAGCCCTCTAAATCAAGACCAGATACTCTCCACAGCCAAATACATAATTCTGTAAAAATATTTGCGTTTCTACTACTTATTTTGTAGGTAGAGTATCCTATATTTGGTTTGGTTTTTAGAACATCTTTAACATAGTCAAAGCATATATCATCGTTTGCTTCAATCCCGAAACAGGGAATAAATATTGATTTCATCCCGTTAATCTCGAACCACATACCTTCGCTCCCGGGAGTTCCATTTGTGAAGTTCTTTTTAATATTTGACACGGTTCCTCTATAAATTTTAGAACTCTGAGGTATATTCAAAGGAGCAGATGGAGGTATGTAAATCGACACTCCGCGTTTTCCTATCTGTATTGTAAGACAGTAGCATTTACCATTTTCATTAATCTTTTGATTTACTATTTTATAATTTTTGAATATCTTTTCCCATATTATTCCCCTATAAGGATTAACTCTCGTAACAAGGCTATTGTCATTTATCTCTGTTTTATAGTAAGGTTGAAGTAAATTCTGAAACATTTTTGAACTGAATGTCATATTTTTTCCACCTATAACACTATATCTCCCTTTTTGAGTTTCCGGGTCTCTATAAAGATATACAGCGGGTAATTCTTCTATTATGTTTCTTACATGAAAATCTTTGTATCTAGGTTTTTCTAAAACTGGTTTATCATTTACAACGTTAAACACAAAAATGTTAACACTAAATATATATTCGAAGAATTTGAAAAATAACATACTATCGATATATTCGTCTCTTGTGAGAATATCTATGATATCATCGGTGGTATAATCGAACATTTCTTGTTTGAGAGTTTCAAAATGTACCTTGAATAAGTTGATGTTCTTCCTGATTTTCCTAACTCCTTCTTTGTAATCATTTTTATAACTTTCTATAGAATTGTATAGAAGTTTATAATTGTCATGGCCTTGTCTTCTAGGGGGTCTGTAGTCTTTTGTAGAATGTAACAAGCAAGCTATGAAGCTGTCATTTATACTAACCTCTACGGGTTTTATTTCCACTTCTTCGTCCATTAATGATTTGAAAAAACTTTGTAATGGAAGCGGTAAAGATCTGGTTTGAACATCGGATTGCTTCAACGATATAATAGGACCTTTTCCTTCTAACCTTGTTTCTTCGTAAAAACCATAGTAGTTATCTTTCCCAGTCATCTTACAACAGGGGAGATAAGGATATTCCTTAGCGTTAGAACCAGTATTGGGCTTTAATATAGGTATGGGGTAGTGATGAGTAGGACAAACATAGTTTCTTTTTGGACCCTGACTTGAGTTTTCTGGAGGAAAGAGAATAGTATTGTGATTTATTTTTCTTCCATTTTTGCTATCTTCGTATTTTTCCCAATCTTCTATGTCCTCTTTATCGACAATAACAGGTTGAAGTTTACATTCACACATACCTTTTGTATATTCTCCGCCACTGGGGAACATTTTATCTGCTTGAGACTTGTTTCTCATCGTTGCTATCTTTGTTGGTATTCTCGTATAACTTCGTTCTTGGTAACCGAATGTTTTTCCATAAAATGTGTTAACAAAGTAATCTGAAACATTTCCACCTCCTGTGATTGTAGAATTTTCTTCATAGAATAACATATATTTCTTGATTAGATATGCTATTTCCAAAATGTATCCCTTTTCCTTGTTTTTAGCCCTATACTTGATATTATAAAGATTACTCAAAACATTATCAACAGTGAACGACATAACATAATCTATATGGTTTAGGTTTTCCAAATCTCTAAAATAGTATTTTGCTCTCTTTTTGAGCGCTCTTGGATTGAATGTTTCTCTCATATAGATAATATTACTAGCATCCCTATTTATCAAATTGATAAGCATGAAAGTAAAGTAATAGAAATTGTACTCTTTATAATTTTTGATATCAATACTGAAACTCCCAGATACGAACAGTGTTTTTGGGTCTGTGAGTTTGAAATCAGAAAATATAGTTTGGATTACACCATCGACTTCAGAACTATCTTTCCCAGCATAATACGAATATTCAATTTTATTTGAATTTATTAGAAGTTTCATATTGATAACATCGTGCTGGTGTTTGTATTTGAAATATATTGTGTTCGGTGACCTATCTTCATTTTCTAATAGGTTCTTGTCTGCTGTGTCGTGTATCTTGATAATACTGTCATTCTTGCTATCTATATATTCGATGTAAAAGAGATTTTTGTTCGTTTTGAACTGATTGAATATATACTTGGCATTTTCTTCGGTTATATCAAATTTCTCATATTCACAATAATAAGATTTTACAACATTATCATCGCTGAAACTATTTGTAAGTGATTCTTTCGTTTCTTCGTTAAGTTCGATACCATCGAAAAACTCCTTTATAGCTGTAAGTTTTTCTATTCTCTTGTCTGTAGAAGATATCATCCCATCCCATTTCATATCAAAGTTTCGTCTCATATCTTTAATTAGAGAAAGGGTGTAACTAGCAGATTTTTGCTCTTCATTTATCAATTTCAAAAACATCATTATTGTTACAGATAATTCATCGTCGTCCTTATCTTTGTGTTGATGGTAGAATATCATAATTGTATCATCGATAGAATATTTGTATAACATATAATATGTTACTATATCATCAGATATAGCTTTAGTTGTATCTACAATTTTTCCATCTACACTTTTAAGAAATTTTAGTGGAACATTGTTTTCCTTTGAATATAACGCTAATTGTAATGCGTTTTCTAGCATTTTAATATTTGAAATATTAAAATTATTTTGGAAATATCTTACGAGGTGATCTTGGACGAGGCAGATTGAAAACAACAGATTTGACCAATTTTTTACCAGTTGGTCCAGTTTTATCTACACATCTACCTGTAGCGGGGTTCATTATCTTTCCTGGAGGACATTGCTTCAAAGGCATTTTATAAAACAAAATCTTTAATCTTATCAATTTTCAATTCTATTATTTCTCCATTTGTTTCCTTTACCCACTTTCTCATAATCCCCATATGGCGCCGAGTAATTGAATGTTTATCATTCAAATACACCACCGTTGGAGTGTCTGCTCTCATACCTCTACCACGAACCTGTTCGAACATAGGCCAGGATTTGAAGGTTTGTGTTATAATCAGGAGATCTGATGGTCTTCCATCGTAATCATCGCAAAAGTTGGCTTCATCAAACCCTACACCCATCTTAGAGGTAGTACCCACAAGAACAGATGAAGTTTTGTAGTTCTTAATGGTTCCATATAACTTTGCAGGAGTAATACCAAGTTCCTCTATAGACGAGCATATGTCATCACAGTGCTTTGTTCTTGGTGACGCTATCATTGTTTTCTTGTTTGGGTTATCTTTGATTATGTTTTGGATAATCTTGTTTCTCTCTTCTGATTCACATTGTTGAGACACCAAATCTGTAAATGGATTTTTAGACTCTGTTACAAAGTTTATATTAGTTTGGATTATGTAACATTTATATGGTTTATTTGATATTTTTTGAATGAAATGTGTTCCTGCGATAGACTGAGTTATCTTGTGCATCCCGTTGTCTTTGATTGGTGTGGCTGTTTCTACTATTGTAAATCTGGGAGAGAAGGACAAAAGAGGTTTGATACGCGAGGCAGAACAGAAACAATGTGCTTCGTCTATAATCAGAGTACCCACTGATTTTCTCATTTCAGTAGGAATCTTATCTGTTCGCCCTGCCATACAAATCATTATCTTGGCTTTTGGTTTTACCTTGTCATTAACATACCAAAGGTCTTCGTCTTTGATATCGGGAATATAGGTTTTGAAAGATTTTATCCACTGCTTGCCAACATTCTCGCGATGAACTAGAACACAAGTTATTCTGTTGAGACGATGAGATAACATACATCCCAAGAAGGTCTTTCCAAACCCTGGATACAAAGCAATGGTAGTCGTATTATAACGCTTGAGATGTTCTAATGCTTGTTCATATGGTTCCTCTTGTCTTGAGAGAAGTTTACCTTTGAATTCCAATGACTTATCTGGAGAAATAGGAGGAAATTTTTCCATATTGAATACCTTGTTCAACAGCGTGCAAGCAAAACGATAGGGTAGATGAACTTTCTTGTTTTCTGTATAGTAGCATTTGACTGGCTCTAATGATGCTTCGAATGAAAAACTCTTATTGAATGATTTATTTTGGATAGGGGTGAAAGTAAGCATTTTATCTATTCTCTTCTGCATTTCTACGGGAAATGTCGATAGGTCAAATACAACCGACATTTTATATATTTTTTCTTTAGTATAAAATGAATGAACTACGCGTGGATAGATGCATAGAAGAGGTAGCACTGTATACAAGAGTTAATAAAAAATATGGGTACGATAGAATAAACCACAGATACGGGATGGGGATTGTTTTGGATCCTCAAGAACAAGAACCTCGAAACAGAGAAGAATTTAACGAGAGAATGGGAGGCAAAAAATTGAACTTACAACAATTATACCAATTATATAAACTTGGAATATTCAACAAAAGTCTTAAAACATTGAAAGGAAATGAAGGAATTAAGTACGATATGGTTGCCGATAAACATGTTGATTACCCAAAACGAACCCCTTACGATTCGATAAATGTTGAAATAGGGATATACGATGCTATAAATTTGAAGTATTCTATAGATATGGATTATCATGATTCGCTTGACGGTGAAGATAGAGAAAACTACATCAAGCAGTCATTTTTGAACCATTATCTATTTCTTGGGACCGCGTTTGATGGAAGTATTCATGCCGGGGCTATTCAGAATGCTCTGAAAATTAAGCCATTTTTTAACTTTGAAGTTCAAGAAGTAGAAAAGATGGGTTTAAGTTGGCCTATTATAGATTCTTATAATGAGAAGGGAGTTATGGACGAGAATGATTATCTTGACATCAAAAAGTTTTTGGAAGTCGACGATGACACCATTTTGTTATGTATGGTAGGAGATCCAAATCCTGAATACCCAGACTACTATGAACCCGAACCCGAATTTATTTTCCCTATTTCTCGTTCTTACTTGAAGAAGCTCTACAATCCTCTTAATATAGATGGAACATACAAAACCCCATTCACTTCTTTTGCGTATCAATGTTCGAAGCAATTATCAGAAATAGATCCAAAAGACGAATTTGGACGAACTTATGGAGATACAAACTTTAATGTTACTATAAATCAACTTCATTTCCTTTCTCCTTATTTCGTGATTACAGGAGGGCCACAGGAATTATTGATAAATACAAGGGATGCTATGATGTTAATGTATTCACCTCATAAAGTTTTTGCTCTCAGAAAGGAAAAAGAAATACCAATAAATGCTAATGTTGATCTAATTAGTCAAAGAGGAGAAAATTCATTTGGGTACCCTATTGAAGTTGTAAGTGCTCATCATTGTCAGCAAGGTTCCAAAAAGCCTATTTATAGAGTGTTTATGGCAGATATCGACGAGTACACGGAAGTAGAGAGAGAAGAAGAAGCTAAAATAGAAGCAATAACAAAGGAACAACTTTATGAAAGACACCCTGATGTAAAGAAAATTTTGGAAACAACTCAGAGATGTCAAGATCCATCATTACTACAACACGAGGACCTAGAACAAGCATTTTACGATTATAACATATTAGACGGTACACCTATATATCAAAACGGACCACCCAGAGAAAGATTACATGATATGTATATGGACAGACAAATTGAAGGAATTCAAAAACTTAAGAGAATTTATGAGAAGAAAGTGAAAATAGGAAGAATTATGAAATTAGATATACCTCAGGGAGCTAAGATAAGAGCACAGCAAGAAGTAGAGAACTCTCAAATTCAAGATATGACATTTGAAGACAGAAAAAAATGCACCATCGAAGAAGTTTATGAAAATATGTTGCCCTATTTTGATTATGCATCGATAGCTCCTAATTTAAATACCGAAAATTCAGAACCTTCCGTTATAAGAGAATTAGAAACCTACGAAGTATCCAAAAAGAAATTAAGAGAATTAGCAGAAACATTAGTAGATAACTACGATGACAAAACAATCTTTGAGTTTATGGATGAAAATATTCCAAAAAGTTTACAAAGTTTCTATTTTGACAAAGAAGGAATCAAGTCAGATGTCGAAATTATTTTGAATAGATATAATATGTTACCCGAACCACCAAAATTTCCACCATACATCATAGATTATCTGATTTCAATGCTGATAGATTCCCAGCATGTTTCTCTGCAAGGGCAACAATCACAGGAATATGTAACAGATGCAGTAGAACAATCAGATGATCTTGTTTCTCTCATATCAAATCTAGTAAGTGTTACAAGACAGCTAAATCCGGATGATAATTTCGATCCCGAGAGAACGAAACTAGAATTACAATTTGTTCTTAGATCTTACGAGATTGTTAAAACAATTGAAGAATGGTACCAACTAACAGAAGATTATACCGAAAACGATGCTTTTCAAGAAACAATGGTAGCATTTGACGAGCAGTCGTTTATGATAAATGAAGGGGAAATAGATGACACGATGGAACTTTTAAAATACGAGGTAATATTGAAAATGTTCGATACAGATGAAATGAATGAAGATTTGATAGATGAAATCAAACAGATAATACTAAAACCATTCCCATCGTTTCATCAAAGCGTTAATCTATTTGGAGACCCCAGGTATTTAGATGCTATTATAGATCATTATTCGCAATTTGAACAGTATCCTTTATCTGACGAGAACGAAGAGGATATAGACAATATATTAGAACAAGTGAGAGATGTAGATGATATAGTTATTCTTTTGGATAGAGATTTTGGTTTATCTGATATGGAAAGACTTTCCAATATATTGGAAGAAATTCAGGACGATATAGAAGGAGAGGGACCAGAAGAAAGAGTTTTAGTAGAACCCCAGCCTGTCCAGGAAGAAAACTTTGTTCCCCCAGAATTTATTACCGAATATTTTGTTGGAGCTTTGTCGGATGCAGAATTTCTGGAAAGAGAATCAGAGGAACATATTAGAGAGGCTGTAGAAAAATCAGATGATCTTGTATCATTAATATATAATCTCATTAGTGTAGTTGAGAAAAAATTTGAAGAAGAAGAAGATTTTGAAATTGATTTTGTTAAATTGCACTTACAGTTTGTTCTTAGATCATATGAGATTGTTAGAGAGATATCAGAAAGGTATAAAGTGAAACATGACTTTGCAGAAAAGTATGCGTTTGAAGGATTAATGGGAATATTAGGGGAGGATGAATTTGAGTACAAACCCCGAAATCGGTCGCAAATTATGGATAATATAAAAGAAGACGTAGTGCAAAAGTACTACGATAAATTAAACGGCCAGTCAATTGATAATGTTAATGAAGATTTAGTAGATGAAATAAAACAGATAATATTAAAACCCTTCCCACCTATACAACAAGAAAGAACAAATCCAGGAGAAAATTATGTATTAGAACCCCAAAATACATTAGACGATATAGTTAGTAAACTTAAAGAATTATTAGACGAATATCATAGAAATGAAACAGAATTGGATAATGAAAATTATCCTTTCGAGGCTATGACAGAAGAAGAAATCGAGGAAAGTTTTCTGGAGTTTTATGATACTATACCTGACCCCCATTATGTCACAGGGAAATTTCTTGTAATTGTTGGAGAAAATTATGGAGTTACTCGTGACTTAATAGGCAGAGACAAGGTAGAAAAGGATCTATATGATACTATTAGTATGTATCATCTTTTTTCCCAAAACGAACAAGAGTTTGGAACTCCACCAGGAACTCCACCAGGAACTCCACCGGGAGTTTCTCCAATATATTCTAGAGGACCTCCATCTGTTATGCAACAACGACGAGAAGCAAGACAGATGGTAAATTCTATGGAACAACTCGTTTTGGAACCATATCCAGAACCAGAAGAGTAATTAAAATGAATTTCTTTAAACATAATTTTAAAGAAATGGATGATCTAGATGATTGTATTCATGATGACATTGTCGAAGGAGTGTGTGAGAACTGCGGTCTTATTGTTGGAGAGGGTTATGACTTTTCCACAGAATATAGCAAGAACTACACCAAGATGAATACAACTAAGGTCTCTATTTTGGAAACTATTGAAGATATACCAGAGGAAGTTATTAGTAGAGCGAGAATGAATATTGAGAAGAAACAAGAAGAAAATGGTAAGAAAATAAGAAACGACGCTAAAAATACATTTATAGTTCTATATAATGCCTATCTTGAACTAGGCATGGATTTCAAACCACACGAATTGGCAGAGAAACTAAAGTTAAATCGCAAAGATGTAAATTGGTGTTTAAAAGTCTCTTCTGGAACATCTTTAACGAAATCCAGTGTTTCTGAAGATAACAAATATCCATCTATTGTCATTATATCTCCGGTCTCGTTCATCGATTCTATATGTAAAAACAATGAGATTTCAGACCATTGTAATGAAATAAAAGACATAACCAGAGAAATTTTGGACAAGAAAGACATTTTGTATTCTTCAAGACCAGAATATGTTTCGTATGCCATAGTTAAGAAATACGCAGAGAAGAACGGGATATCATTAAAAAGTTTTAGTAAGAAAAACAAAATTTCAGATAATGCTTTAAAGAGAACAATTAATGATATAGATTTTTTTTTCAATAAGTAAAATGGTTAACGACATAAAAACCGTAGAACAAGAACTTCAATATATGGATAAAGTATGGACAAAATTAGACACTCTTGAGAAAGTTGTTATCTTAACAGTAACTTTCCTATATTTGTATTTTGTTATAGTTGTTTTAGCGTCTTATGACAGTTTAGCAAAAAGCGCTGACCCAGACTCTGGAAAAGCTATTTTCGGATTGATTATAGTTACTTCTGCGATAACTATCGCCCCTGTCGTTGCTCACTATCTAGGAATTAGTACATTCGGTATAATTCATATAATCGGTCTTGCTGGTGTTGTATCGTTTGTTGCTGCGTTGTGGTTATTATTTGAAAGTTTCGACAAGAGAGAATTACATACAGAAGCTTATAAAGACCCATACAGTATGGCTGTCTATTTCCTTCTCATCTCTTTCTCTGTTGTATATATAGTAGGTTCTATATCAAGAAAATTGTAAATTAATTTATAGTAATATAAATTAATTGAAAAGCCTTTTCGCTTCATCTTTGCATAATTTGTAATTTTCAATATTAACTGCGAAATATTTGTTATGTATAACTTTATCTACAAATAACTTTACAGCAACAAGTTCCACTTGTTTATCACCAATAGATATATTTTCCGCTATTTCTTCTTCGGTGTTATAATTTCCTTGAATTTCAAAAAGTTCCTTAACCTTGTTTATTGTAGCATAACGATTGTTTGTTTTTTTTACCATTTTATATGATTATCTTTTAAAATGAGGTTTCTCCTAAACTAGAAATAAGATTATCCATTTCTATTGTTTCAGATACTTTAGAATTACCTGAAGGTTCGCCAAAAAGAGCTTCGAAGAAAGTTTTAATACCAAAAACATTTCCAGACAAATTATCAAAGTAACCTTCGTGAACCCCTGAAGTGATAACATATGTTAATCCGACAGAAAGCCCGATTATAGATAGACAGAATGCTGCAAACGCTAATTTTCTTTCTGTTCCATTAAGATTGTTAACAGAAGCAGGTGGGTAATAATAAGATTTTACAAGTTTATCATATGTAAGGTAAGTCAGTACAGTTAGGATTATCAAAATACCCCACATCCACAACAAGGAGTAAAGATATGGATTTTTGACATTCAAGTACATTTTGTGAAATAACAAGAAACCGATAAGAAGACCAATTCCTCCAAACCCTATAGAAGAGGAAGCAACGGCATAATCATATGCTTTATGGTCGTGGTGATATGTTTTGTGAGTATTAGCTGCTACACTTGTAATCAAAGATGACACTAAGAGATTACAAAATACAACTATAGACAATGTTGGACCAATAATCATTTTATATATGAAAAATTTTAATCAAAACTTAAGTCAAAATTATATGTCGTCGCTTCCTCCAATTCCTCATTTTTATCACAAAATAACAACCCAGAACCTAATATAAGTACTAAAGCAAGACTTCCATATTTTATCAACGACATATTATCTGACATATCTGCAAATTTCGTTTTCATAGCAGCTATAACTCCGACAAGGAGTAAAGTAAGAGTGTTGAGAAAATTTCCTAATCCTCCTGTTGGAAACAATGCTGAATCTTTAAACGATCTTGGATCATATAACCAAAAAGTCATTTTATAACTTTCTTATTTTAAACAATTCACAATTATATGAAAATTCATATAATTATTGGCACATAATACAAACATCATCTGTACAAATGACTTGTTTATTCTGTTTCTCTGGAAGAGAAGGTGCTTGTTCCTCTTCGGGTTCTCCGTAGAGTTTATTATGAAATTGTTGGATATCTATGGATGTTGTAAATCTATCAGTTTGAGATGACGGATTAGCTCTCAAATAGTACATTCCTGTCTTCAATCTAAGACATTCAGAGTAATCGTGAATTGCTTTCACTTGACGCATATTTGGTTCTGGAAGATAGATGTTAAGAGATTGTGATTGGTCGATGTAAATACCTCGTTGTCGTGCCATCTTCATGCACACCTTCTGAGAGATTTCATACATACCTCTATGTGTTTTCTTCAGATAATCTAAGATTTTAACGAGTTCTGGATTAAGTTTATCGTTCTGAATATATTGCGGGATCAGGTGTTTATACTCCATAAAGAACTTATCAATGTCCTTGATAGTTCCATTACACAACATAATGAAATCTATGACTTCTTGACTCCATAAACCATACTTTACCATATCTTTGATAAACGGTTCAGAGAAGGATGTGTAGTTACCGTGAGCCAATTTACGAGAATACATCAATGTCTGATGAGCTTCTGTTGTTTCTGCGTTATTCAGCATCTGGGCCGAAGAAGCCGTAGGCATAGGAGCAAGGAACATAGAGTTATAAACTCCATATCGGAGAATGGATTTTCTTAATTCTTCCCAAGAACCGCGTTGTCCCCATTCTGATGGATCTACTGGAGTGTCGTCTTCTGAGTTGTATATCTTTTCGTTAAGTCCATCTATGGATCTAAGATAATCTGCTTCTTGTTTCCACATATCAAATTGGAAGAATCCGTTGTTCAAAGGACATCCGATAAACGACGACCATTTCCCATCGATATATGCCTCAAAACTGTTATCTTCAAAACTCTTATAAGAGCCATTTTCTTTCCATCCAGATTTCTGTTCGTTTGATTTAGAAATGTTAAAAGATTCCAAAAGACAATTGTAATACATACAAGCAAAAATCATCTTATTGACTTTGTAAGCCTCTTGAGAGTCGTAAGCGATAGTAAGATTAGCAAAGACTTCAGCAAGACCAGAAACCCCAATACCAAGAGGACGATTAGCCAAATTAGGTAGACTAATCTTTCCGCGTTGAGTAACATTTCCTTCCTTGTCAAACTTGTCCAATGGATATCTATTGAACTCAATAACTTTGTTGAGATTTCTGACAAGAGAACGACACGCGTCTCCGAGTTCTGTGAAATTGTAACAATCTTTGATATCTTTTCCATCATTGTATTCTTGTAATACAAACCGTTTAAGGTTTACATGAGCAAGATTGCAAGACGCTATAGCGTCAGGGGTAGAAGGCTCTGTAATTTCCAAACAAAGATTTAATCCTTCTACAGTTCCCAGATTTTTCATATTGTTCTTATAATTAACAGTATCGCGATATACGATGTAAGGCATAGATGATTTGATATGCATATCGCAGAGTTTATCATAAACATCTACGGCTTGAACTACTTTATGAACAATTAGATTTTTCCTCATTTTTGTGCGCTTCATCACCATATTATGATACTCTAAGATTTGTTCTTCTGAGGCTAAACCAGAATTAACTGTTTTCTCAAGAGACTGAACATATACATCAAGTTGATTGTATTCTTCGTCTCTTCGTAAAGCTTCTACTTCAAAGAGAGGGTAGTACTTATCGAAGTAGTGAGAATGCTGACCTAACAACTTAACTTCCTTGCCATCGATATCCATAACTGCTCTCGAAGGACAAAACAATGTCCATTTGCCATTAGTTCTAACTCTTCTCATAAACTCAGATGAAAGATAAGCACATATGTTTGCTTGTTTCAACCTAATACCATTTTGGGTATAATTATCTCTACATTGGACAAATTCAAGAAAGTCAATATGCCAGTCAATCAAGGTGATCGTCATTGCTCCGTTTCTCTTACCACCCTGGTCTACACAAGCAATAGCGGCATCGTAAATCTTAGCAAATGGCAAAACTCCCGAAGAATTTCCTGTGTTAGCAATAGACGAATGTCTAACAGCGCTTAGAGACAACCCAATACCACCTTGGGCTTTGGATATCATACCAACATCCCCAACACCTGTATACAACAACGATTCCAGATTATCTCCAATAGTCAAAAGAAAACAAGATGACATTTGGTTCTTACGAGTACCGGCATTGAACATAGTTGGCGATGCATGAACATACTTCTTATCTAAAAATTCTCTGTAACACTTTTCAACCTGTTGCATACCCTCATCGTGGTAGAACTGGATAGCTTGTCTCAAATACAAATGACAGGGTGTCTCTATAGACTCCTCTTCAGGACTTAGACGAAGAAGATAGTTGACACAAGCAGACGCTGACATAATATCGTAATCAAAGTTCTTTTCATAAGTTTCTTGTAAGAGCTCGTCGAGTGCTTTATGATTTTCTAAAATAAAAGTTTTCATATAGGTTTGGAGGACGCCATCAAGTATAGCAACATAATCTTTCATAGATTTAGGAGCCGACTTGATATTAAGGTAAATATACAATCTCCCGGCAAGTTTGTATGTATCCGGATATAGAAGTTGTGGTAGTGTCTTAGCATAGACTTCTAATTCCACATTGGTTCTCTCCTTGTAAAGAGAATCCAAAATTTCTTGTGGAAGTTGTAAACCTTTAGCGAAATCCATAATAGCATTCATTTATATTTTAAAAAAAATTTTAAAATATCATTTTTAAAGTTTGTGATCTATCAGTAGATACAATACTAAGGCTATACCCACTATGAAGAAAAACAACAGTAAGTAAAAAGCTTCTTGCCAACCATTATGAACACTTTTTACATTTTCCATAACTATTTTATTAATTAAAAAAATGATTGAATACTATCTTGCTATGTCAATTTTCCTACTTCTTGTAGTATCAATAGGATATTTTATGTATCAATGGTACAATGTGGTCCAAGAAGTTAATCTGATAAATCTTAATACACCACAGGGAATTGGTGAAGCAAACACAGTTTTGACTGCTATGGCAAGTTTACATCAGCCTTGTGTTTTAAAAACACAAGACACTCTAAACGATACAGGCGATCCAGTTTGTGACACTTCAAGTGGTTTAACTTGTATTACAGGAATGTATGTTGGAAACGGAGTAGGATCAGGAACTGGTGTGTGTTTATCTAATGTTGGTGGTTACTGTGACACAATATATGATTGTGTTCCCAGTGCCCAAGCGTGTGTAAATAGTGTTTGTGAGAATATGACCGAAACTATAAATTTACCTTGCGCCTATGATTCTGACTGTATTGGAGGAGCAACTTGTACTGAGTGTTTATCTGGAACTGGTCCTTGTAAAGATATAACAACAGGAGAGTGTTCTGAATTGGTAAATGGAGAATGTCCAGCTGGATTATCATTGTGTGACAAACAGACAGACACAAGTCCTCCGATATCAAATTTACAAGGAGAATTTAGATTTAATCATATATGTGATACATCTTTGGCGTTACCTTTATGTAAGTATGACTTCTCTCCCAAAGACCAAGGATGTACTACAGATACAGATTGTATACAACCTGAAGGAGGAGCGTTCTGTTATACAGGAACATTCAAGACCGAGAGTAATCCCACTGGAACTTTATCGGCTCCAGAATACGCAATAAAAAGTACACAAAAAGCATCTGATAACTCTGTTATAGTCAATATAGATTTTGGAGACGCTTTAGTAACGGTAGATTCGTTTGAAAAAGGAACAGAAGTAAATTTCATAAAAACGACTACGACAAGAACAGCACTCAGTTATGGTCCATATTACATAAAGGAACAATTTGACAATAGCTATATAACTCTTATGGATAACAAATCACAACCAAATATATTAGAATTTGCTCAGTTTCCTTCAAAATACATTCAGTTGAATGAGAATAATTATTACGAATCTTCTGCTCTTACTCTTGATGATATATCTCCTGTAACAGTCACAGATTATATAAGAATTGATGGAACTGTAACAACTTCAGGAACTGTAACTTATACTATAAAAGGATCCCAGCCAGATACTCCTTTTACAATTGATGACACTGTTACAATTACATATAATACAACAGACTCAATAAAAATAAAAATAACAACAGTAACAGACACCCAATATACGATAACAGGATCTCAACCACCAACTCCGTTTACAGATGGACAAGATGTTAATATTGAATATAATACAACATCTATTTCTGCAACAGCTAACCTCTCAGGCGGAACTTACACTATAACAGGTACTCAGAAAAACCCCCAGTTTACAGAAGGTCATTCTGTCACGATTACATATAACACATCAGATATAATACAGGCAACAGTGTCAAATACAGACGGAGTTTATACTATAACAGCAGCACAGCCGCCAAGAAGGTTTTTGAATAATAAACCTGTTAACATAGAAACTAACAACTACAATATAGTTTTCGGTAAATTGCCTCCTCTCCAAATAGCAACAGAATGCTATTGGGATACGGATCATTTTGTTATAGTTGACACAGATAAAAATTTTGTTCTGTCTTCTAATAATGTTGAAATCAACAAAACTCAAGTAAGATTTAATACTACAAATGATAATTTTCAAAAGTCTCCTATATTTATTCTTTCGAATACTACTGGTGGTGGGCAATATTTCACAGTAACTGGAGGAGACACAACACCGCTAGAAGGTTACGATGGTTCTAACACTATAAAAGTACAATTTGGATTACCTACGGATATAGATATTCTTAATGCGAATAAAGGTGTCTGTGTTATGAAATTACCTCCGTCTGCCAGTATAAAGATTGATAGCAAATATGACCTAACAGAGTATATTGGAAATCCGTGTATCGATTTGTATGATAACAGTATGACAGTAGAAGCGCGTGATGGATATTGTAAATTTCAAAATACATTAAGTGGACCTGGAAGTGTCTGTCAATTCTCTAGACCCAGTGTAGATGCTACATCTGGGACAGTTGACCCGTTACCTTGTTCCAGCGGAACAACAACATATGAAGGTATTTCTTATGATTTGACTTGTCTAATCGATGACAGTCTAACAGAAACAGTGAGAAATAACCCTAATTTCTTGAATTCTTCATATGTTGGTGTTTGTGCATACCCAGTCCATAACAAATTTAAGAGTTGTGAACTATACAATAACAACTGTATGGTTCCGTATGTCTGCACTGAATTTGAAGGAGGGTTCTTTTGTGACTCGAGATTTGACATACTACAGTGTAATGGAACATATGGTTGTCCACCTGATTATGAATGCTCTGATGGAATGTGTTTGGGTTCTCCAGGAACAGGTTTATGTGTAGCAGATGGAAATTGTTCAAGTACAAGTTGTAATACATCGGATTCTCTGGTTTTAGGATTTTACAATAGTATATTAGACACAAAAACAAGTATTGTTTCAAGCCAAGCCGTAAGTAAAATACCAAATCAGATAGTAACATTGGATGTTACATTAACTGGAACAATTGGTTCCGCTCAGGATTATGATTTGTATGTTAGTTCAAAATATGATAATAATAATTTGTTGACAACCTATGCGTTCGTTCATAGCAGTAAAGCTTCACATAATCAACTTATTGAAATATCAGATCCATTAGGAACTCCTAGTTTTCCTAAAATACCAACTCAGCCATCTGTACCTTCTGGTCATACAAATTTCATATTTGATGACTTCAACCAGAAACTTTATAGTTACTCTATCTCAACAAGTAGTGTAAGTTTAAGTCTTATTTACGGAACACCTGTATCTAATATCAAATCATCATTTACTTCTACTGGAACTACTGTTCTAAAAATAGATATAAACAACGGTAGACTTATTATTACCAGTTCTAAATTGATACCGCAGTCGTCGCTGGATAGACCAGTTTTTATAAACACCGATATTATCGAGACCAATTATAATCTCTTTCAAACAATAGGAGACGGGGATTTTTATAAATCTATTAACGAAGAGTTGACAAAACTTGATTTTCGTTCTGTAGAGTACTATACATCTATGCCTTCCACGGCTCCTTCTCAAAACTATATAGTCAATAATCCAACTACAACAACAGATAATGGATATTATACTGCAGGTACAAAAACAGCACCAGCACAATCAACAACGACGGTTTATATAGTTCAAGGTAGCGAAACATCTTATTACATATTCAATGGTACAACTTTCGATAGTTATCAATTAAATTCGGTAACTCTTCATACACCATCAAAACCTACACCACCAGGAGATTATATACAACTTTCAACAAATTCTTGGTATTATGGAGGAACAACAACTAAAAAACCCATCTCCACTCCTACTGACCCCGCGAACCAACAAAAGAACGAATATATTGTAGATCTCTATGAAACATTGACTGACAATAGAGATAAAAAATCATATACATTGCCTTACTTTCTAGAAGAATTGGATAGTCTAGATGTTTGTAAATTTGACTTATTGAATGTTAATGATACCGAGATGGATGTTGTTTGTGTTTATAATCCAGAAAATTTCGAATCGCCTGTTCTTGGTGTAAGACACAAGGTAAGAGAGTTTAGTGGGGCCTATTTTAGTTCTTTATTTCCGTCAACTCCTGTACCTTCCCCTAGTTGTAATCCAGCTATTCCATCCACAAACGATTTGGGATGTTTTCTCAATCCTACTATATCATCTTTGACCAACATAACTACACCTCCAACTGGTATACCACCTCTAACAGCCCCGACAACAGCAGCCGAAGCACCTACAACACCAACATTGTATCAGGTAACAAATCCAGTAGATGTCAATACGATATATGCGTTTAGTAACCAATCTATGACTTTAAATGGAAAAACTGTAAACAAAATATATAAATCAAAAAGTACATTGTATTTAGAATTATCAGGAAGTTTAGGAATAACTAATGCTAATCCTGTGGCAAATAAACCTACTATATTAGATGTCAAACTAACACCAACACTGGGAAATGATTATGCACCATTCAGTTTCTCCCCTTCTTCTAATTTAGACAACTATGGAAATGTTATGAGTAAATATTTAGAGTATCCATATTGGATAGATGATCTGCAAGATCTGATAGTTGGTGATAATTTCAATCCCAAGATAAAACGCATATTCTATCAACCAGATAGAGTAAACAAGAATTTTTATGCCATAGTAGATATGTATACAGGATACAACGACCCCGTAGAAAACAAACTTATAGAAGAACTTTCAGGTATAGAATCAAATAACACCTATTTGTTTAAATTTTCATCTCTCGATAACGAAATGGGATTAACGGTAAACGAAACCCTACCTATCAGGATAAACGGACCAGGGGATA
>Ga0213861_10000891_pt1 | contig 26899 bp, 22 predicted proteins | sample PICome_4_FD_160110 | JGI IMG/M metagenome (GOLD analysis project Ga0213861, IMG submission 160110) | Coastal seawater microbial communities near Pivers Island, North Carolina, United States - PICO131 | ecosystem: Environmental > Aquatic > Marine > Coastal | place: USA: North Carolina... | reverse complement strand
CCGTTTCACGGCTACTGCGGCGATCGCAGACACGAGCGCCGCAGCCAATACTCCATAAAAAATGAGCACTTATTCATTTTACGAAGGTTTGAGGGTTGCCCTCCGGCGCGCGCCTAAACACACCGAAGTGCATTTCGACTAACCGAACCTCCCCACAAGATTGCGTCTTATGCACCCTGAGCGTCAAGCCCTTACCATCAAAGCTCGGCATACGACGCCCGCGACTGAAACCGGCTGACAGTGTGTTAAATAAACCACTTTCACCGTGCGGTAACCCACTTTGAACGCACGCTCGACGCACCCGTTGAACAGCGGTGGTCTCTACTAAACACCACGGAGGGGGATTCGTAGAATCACGAATCTCATTTTAATAGAAATCGCATGCTCCAGAACCAGCTGCTGGTAGGCACCCGCACAACGGCGTATCGCCGCAAGAAGGCTGCGTGGCGGGTTCGATTTTGTTTTGAAAGTAGCTACGGACATGCCATCTGCGGCATGCACTAACGCTCTTCGCCAGCTGGCGAACAACGATCTGGCAACGCAAGGTTGCGTGAAAGCAACTCGGTCAAGTTTTACGCCCTGAAATTCGTTTGGTCCGAGTATTGCTGCAGGCAGATAGGTTTCTCGCGTGCGAAATCCACGAAGTGCCACAAGGCGAATTAAGCGTTTGAGTGCCAGTCGCAGCACGCCGTTGCAACGGCCTATCGTCGGCGATAGCAACCATATGGATCGCAAGCAAGATCTGGTAACAAATTTGTCGGATGTGTCGTCGCTTCGCGATTTTGGCGGCTGCTACATCGTTGAAGGCCGATACCTGCTCGAGCCTGCCAAAGCAATTGGGGCAAAGTTCGTGAGCATGGTGGATCACGGAGATACGTCCGCCTACCAGGCGAAAGCCGAGGAGGCAGCGCTACGCCTACCGGATACCAGATTCGAAACAGTGAATGCCGATTTCCGTCACGCAGCAACTTTTACAGAGCTTGAACCTGTTGACGCCTCAATCCTCTTTGAGGTCCTACTGCACCAGGAGAACTATAGCGAAGTCGTCCGCAATGTAACGAGCGCTTCACACAAGTTTGTCTGTGTCGCACAGCCGTGCCTGCGCGAAGAGTGGTTCCCACTCCCCTCAAGCTCCACGCTGCTTCAGTTCTGGGACGAGGAACTGAAGGATGAAATCAGACGTGACAGCTTCTGGCCCAAAGAGGAAATAGCGACGACCTTTACTTCCGCATCCTGGATGTGGGGGCACACCACATCACATCTCATCGACTTGTTTGGTGGGTACGGCTGGTCGCTCGAACACGGCGAAGTTATTCCCCAGGTCTGCGGCGCGCATTGGGAATATCCGTTGCTTGTCTTCCGAGCGCCTGCGTAGGCAGACAACTCCAATCCACCATGGTTTGCAAACAGAACCACAGCTCGATCCAACGACTTGTCCACCGCTCCAGCCCCATTAGCTCTGGCGGCAATGTGGTCGGTGGCGGGTTGACGTGTGTCGGGGCGTACACCACAGCTTCTGTCGCCCTCTGCGAAAAACGACCGCACAGCATGGACTGCATCCACGAGCAGGAGCGAGGCTCCTTGGTGTGGCGTTAATCGACGTCACGCCGAGGAGATCTCGCGGGTTAATAAGTGCAACACTCACTTTGTGACCCGCAATAAGCTCGACAGAGACCAAATCCGGAAAACATCGAAGCCTTCAGCAAACAAGGCCAATATTGCGTTACGTCCAGGGACGCCCCGCCAGAAAGGCTCCAAGCAAAATTGCAGGAATAAGGCTAAGAACTCTGCCAAACAGACGCCACTTAACGATCAGAAGAACTCCCAGATCGATTCAAAATCCGTTTCGGCCTGGTACAACATCGCGGTCTTACTGTGCCTAGCCTGAGTCCACTCAAAACCAAAAGGCACAACGAGCGAGGTCGCTTCGAACGAGGCGCCAGGTCTGCGGCATGAGTAATCCACCGACCGGAGACCTTCTGATCGAAGCAGAAGAGTTTGATGACTACGGAGGCTGGGTGCTCGACTCGCAGTTCGACACCGAGATGGGATCCCCGTACCTACTTGCGCACGGCAGCGGCCGGCCAGTCGCAGACGCTTGCACCGTTGTCGACATCGAAGAGCCTGGTCGCTATTCGGTGTGGGTTCGAGCAAAGGACTGGGTACCAGCTCACCATCCCGGTCGCTTCGAGTTGTCGCTTGGAAACAATCGGTTAGCCACCGAGTTCGGTGCAAACGGAAAGGACTGGAGTTGGCAGTCCGCCGGGAGCATCGGACTCGAAGCCGGCCCGCTCAAGGTCACCCTGCACGACCTCACTGGCTTTGACGGCCGCTGCGACGCAATCTTCCTCAGCCGTGACGGCGGCGCTCCGATTGACGGCACCAGCTCCAACGCTCGGGCATGGCGGCGTCGTCTACGTGGCATTCCCGACGAGCCGACCCCTGAAGGGCCTTACGATCTGGTCATCGTCGGAGGCGGGGTCACTGGCTCGGTCGGCGCCCTAGTGGCGGCGCGCCTCGGGTTGCGAGTCGCCGTGGTCCAGAACCGGCCCGTACTCGGCGGGAACGCCAGCGTCGAAATCGGGATTGGACCGCGAGGGGAGAAAGGGGCCACGGTGGCTGAATCCATCGCCCGCACCCCAGACGGCGACCTGCAAGTCGGTCGGCTCCTCGAGTCAGAACCAGACGCAACAGTCTTTCTGCATCATCAGGTCTTTAACGTGTCCATGGACGGCGACGCCATCGAGTCCGTCGATGCTCGCGAAGCAATCTCCGGTCGAGAGATCCGGATCTTGGGATCACAATTCATCGACTGCACAGGCACAGCAATCCTCGGGATGCTCGCCGGCGCACCCACGATGTTCGGCATCGAAGGCGCTGACGAGCACGGCGAGAGCCACGCTCCGCCAAAGCGCCTCGATCAACACCACGGCCATACGATCTTCTTTCGCACTCACATGGCTGACGAACCCGTGGAGTTTCCGGACGTTCCCTGGGCAATCGAAGTAGCAAAGGACTTCGCCGATCTCGGTGGCCAAGCGAAAGAGCCCGGCAAAGACAATGGCGACGGTCCCGTCGTTGAGGCGTTTCGACCCCCGAAAGACGACGCCTTCGCCAATCTCACGCGTCGCCTGACTCACTATTGGGAGTACGGCCAATGGTGCGACCCGTACGCCGAGGGCGAGCACATTCGCGACCACCTTCTTCAAGCGGTTTACGGCACCATGTCAAACATCAAGAACCAGGAGCCTGACGAATGGGCGAATCTGGAGTTCGATTGGGTTGCCCACGTCCCCGGCCAAGGCGAGTTCCGCCGCTACATCGGCGATTACGTGCTATCAGAGAACGACATCCGGAACCACGCCGAGTTCCCAGACGCCGTGGTCCAGAACTCAGGCGCATTCTGCCTTCACCATCCCATTCACGAGAATTACGACTTCCGGCTGAAAGACTGGACATGGGACGAACGCGACGACAAGCCCTTCGACATCCCGTTCCGCTGCCTCTACTCCTCGCACGTGTCGAACCTGATGATGGCAGGCAAACACATCAGCGTCACACACGTCGCGGGTTCTGTCTGCAAATTCATGGGCAACGGCGCCCAGCACGCAATTGCGACCGCCGCAGCAGCTTCGATCGCCATCAAATACGGAGCGACACCCCGCCAGGTGCATGACAACCACCTGCGCGAACTCCAGGACCTCGTCACCGACGCTCGCGGTGCCGACTAATCAGACCCTGACATCACGCCGCAGATAGGCCGTCTCCGTAAAGCAGGCTCAACAAGAGCGCACAGAAACAACGACTTTCGCCGCGGTTAAACACCCCATCAAGGTCCCCTCGCCGTGCAGCGATGACTGCAGTGAAACTGGCCTTCCCTGGGGATCCAGAGTCAGCGCCCAAAATTGATTAAAACTGATAAGTGCCGCGGTGAGCTGGCCTTGTTGTGATGTCCCGCCTCAACGCTGCCACTCTGAATATCGCTACACCCATAGCCCGAACAACGACTCAATCAAGACTAGGGAAGACCCCTCCCTGCAAGCGAAATGGCCAACGCCGATCTGCAGCTCACTCCTGAAGCCGAATTATTGACGCAACCAACTTTGCACTAAACATCAAAAACGGCCGCTGTCGCCCAACCTCACGACAGGCATAACCGTGCAATCGCTTGCCGCAAGGCTCGGAAAAGTCCATTTAGGTGCGGGGGTGAGTCGATACGGTGCTCAAGGTGCATTCGGAATCGATGGAACGAATGAAGATCGGCGTACAACTTCCCGAAGTGGAATGGGAGGTCCCATTTCCCGAATTGATCGAAATGGCGCAGGAAGCCGAGGCTGTCGGCTTCGATTCCGTATGGTACGGCGACCATCTCATCTACGACCTTGCGGTGGGTGCACGCGGACCATGGGAAGCCTGGACCACTCTTGCTGCCATTGCCCAGGCGACGACCACAATTGAACTCGGACCACTAGTTGCTTCGACAAGCTTCCACGCCCCAACGATGCTGGCCAAGCAAGCCGCAACGGTTGATGCCATCTCACAAGGGCGCCTCATTGTCGGTCTTGGCGCTGGCTGGAACCAGCGTGAATATGACGCATTCGGTTTCGCCTACGACAAACGTGTAAGCCGATTCGAAGAAGCGTTCACGATCATCCGAACATTGCTTGCCGACGGTGAAATTGACTTTCACGGCACCTTCTACGACGCTGAGCAATGCGTGCTGCACCCAAGGTCGCCCCGGCCCGGCGGACCCCCACTCATGGTTGGATCAATCGGAGATCGAATGCTCGACATCACGCTTCCGCACGTTGATTCCTGGAACATGTGGTGGAGCCAATATGGAAACACAGCAGCAGGCTTTGCCCACGAAAAGTCTCGAGTTGATCAGCTAATTCAAGCCGCCGGTCGGTCAATCAACGATGTTAAGGCAACAGCTGCAGTGCACATCCGCCTAGCGGACGGCAAAGGTCGACTCATGGGCGATTACGTCGGCGATGCCGTCATCGAACCACTGACCGGATCACCGGACGAATTGGGGAGCCAGCTCCAAGAGTTCGAATCCGCAGGCGCAGCACATATTCAATTGTGTGTCGATCCGATTACCCGCGATTCAATCAACTGGCTCGGCAACGTACTGTCCGCGTTTCATCGAACACGTTGACCGTCATCGATCCAAGCCACGTCGCGGCGACCGAACCGAGCGCCGCTGAAACAACCATTGATTGTGTGGCGACGATACTGAGCGCGTCCAATCTGCTTGCCGTCACGGCATTGATTGCCCCACACGTCAGCCGGACTGACGAATTAGCCTGTCGCAATGACTTCCGTGGACCACATTCCCAAAATCGTTCAGGAACTCCGAGTTGGCTTTCGAGCAGGGGCACTCAACGACGTCACGTCGCGCCGAATTCAACTCCGTCGCCTGCGTGCCCTATTCGTCGAGCAGGAGGATCGCATACTCGATGCCTTGGCCGACGACGTTGGCAAGCCGCGGATCGAGGCATACACCTCCGAGATTGCGTTCACAATTAACGAGATCGACCACACGCTGCAGCATCTCAATGCGTGGACCAAGCCCAAAAAAATAGGCGTCCCGATCACGTTCAAACCGGGCAAGGCCGTGCTGCGACCCGAGCCTCTCGGAACCGTCTGCATCATCGCTCCGTGGAACTATCCAGTTCAGCTGTTATTCGCTCCACTTATCCCCGCGCTGGCCGCTGGCAACACCGCTGTGTTGAAGCCGTCCGAGGTCACCCCGTCGGTGGCTGCCCTCGTGGAAGAACTCGTCCCAGAGTACTTCGACCGCTCGACAGTGGCTGTGGTCACCGGCGCAGTGGAACAGACCACAGCGCTTCTCAAAGAGCGGTTCGATCACATCTTCTACACCGGCAATGGCCAGGTTGGCCGCATCGTCATGCGCGCTGCGGCAGAACACCTCACACCGGTCACTCTCGAGTTAGGAGGCAAAAGCCCAGCGATCGTCGTCGCCGACGCCAACATCGACGTCGCCGCCAAACGGATTGCGTGGGCAAAGTTCCTCAACGCCGGCCAGACCTGCGTGGCGCCTGACTACGTCCTGGTTGAAGAAAAAATCGAAGATCAGTTTCTCACAGCGCTCACCGAGGCCGTCACCACGTTCTACGGCGATGACCCCCAGCAGTCCACTGACTACGCCCGCATCGTCAACGAACGACACCACGACCGTTTAATGAAGCTGCTCAACGACGGGGGCTACGAGGCGACCGTGTTCGGCGGTACCGGCGATCGCGGGACTCGCTACGTTGCGCCGACGGTACTCGCTGGAGTCAAGCCTGATGCAGCTGTCATGGCTGACGAAATCTTCGGACCGATCCTGCCGGTTCTCACCGTCGGCGATGCCGACGAGGCCATTCGCTTCGTAAACGACCGCGAGAAACCCCTCGCTCTCTACGCCTTCAGTAGCGACGACAACACGCTCGAACATTTTGTAGCAAACACTTCCGCCGGCGGCGTCACCTTAAACCATGCAGTACTTCACCTCGCCGTCCCTGACCTACCGTTTGGTGGCGTTGGCGAGAGCGGCATCGGCGCTTACCACGGCAAGTCCGGATTCGACACGTTCAGTCACTTCAAGGCAGTGCTTGATAAGCCCACCCGACCCGACCCTGCTCTGATGTACCCGCCGTATAACGCAAACAAGCAAAAGATCATCCGTAAGTTCATGTAGGCCTTCCGACGTTGTCGCCTGCTGGATCGCCGCCAACCGAGCGCCACAAGAGCCGCAGCGACATTTCCGCTCCCACCGCTTGGGAAGCGGTGCAGTAGCGTGGATTGGTGAGGCGACGTAGGTTTCAACGATGACTGACAACAAGCTGGGCGACGTTGGCGAAGGGCTCGCAGCTCGGTTCGACGCAGCGCCAGCCGATGTGGCGGCTCTCTACGACGACTGGGCAACCGGCCGATATGACGCTGACCTTGCAACCTGGGGGTACAGCGCTCCGGGTCGTGCAGCCGACATGGTATTGAAATTGCTGTCCACTTCGACGTCCAATGGCCCGGTCCTTGATGCCGGATGCGGTTCGGGTCTTGTCGGCGTACAACTGCAGCAACGCGACGTTGAGCAGGTCATCGGAGGTGACTTCTCCCCGGCGTCGGTCGAAACAGCACGATCACGAGGGGTCTACAGAGACGTCGTCGAACTTGACCTGAACGATCCTCTCGAGTTCGCAGACGGCACGTTTCGTGCAGTTACAAGTATCGGAGTGTTCTCCTACCTCGCCGACTCCGAGGCCACGATTCGAGAGCTGCTTCGTATCGTTCAGGTAGGCGGGCCGGTGGTGTTCACGCAGCGCACCGATTTGTGGGACGAGCGACACTTTGACCAACTGCTCAGCGATCTCGTCAGTGAAGGTGTCTGCGACGTTACGGTCTCTCCTCCGGAGCCATATCTGCCGCTGCATCACGAGTTCGGTACCGTCATCAGAATCCGCTATGTGACCCTGATTCGGCGCTGAACGCTCCCGCCCAGCGGCCCGTTCGGCCGATACAAAATGGGCTTGTCACCGTCCCCGCGATGGTGGGCGTCACACGCCGGCCCGAGTCCATGCTCAGATGCGGGGATCTAGACACCGTTTCGACGCCGACGTCACCGCCTGAACCTCAATTGTCTTAGTCCATAGTGCTGGTCACAGTCTGACCACTCAGATTCGCCGAAGCGCACAGGCGCGGCGAACAAAACCGCATCTCAGACCGAGCGGCTTCATCCCGGGCCGGATCAGAGATCTTCGACGATTTGACGGCGCTTGATCTCAAATTCCTCATCAGAAACCGAGCCCCGGCGATGAAGTTCCTCGAGCTCGTCTAGGCGCGACTGGGCCGTTGGACCCGACGAGCCACCAAGAGACTGGCCCTGCAACGCGTCGCGAATCGCTGCAGCGTCGCGGTCTGAGTCGGCCTGCTCGTCGGCCTCCATTTGGCCGAAGATGACCGTGCGCACCTTCTCCGGATTGGGAATGTTCTCGAACACGGAGTCACCCGTTTCGCCAGCGGATTCAATCGTGACGACACCGTTATTGAGGACGCGAGCGATCAGCGACTGTTCGAAGTTGACGTTGTTGATCCGGTTGAGTGGAATCGAAACCCCCGAGCGACGGATGATGCCGCTCTGGTAGGCAACGCGCTGGTCGGTCACCGCGAAGCGAGTCGTACGCCACTGCACCAACGCGTAGATCGTATTCGCAAGCCAAACGACGAACGCCAGTGTCGAGACCCAGGTGATTGCTGTCGACACCCATTCGCTGTCGATGCTGAAAAGCAGAAACAGCAACGCGAGCACGCCAATACCGGCCACAACTTGCTTCCAAAAATACCACCAGTGTGGGTTTCCTGAGAGCACCATGTGCTCACCCGGCATCAAATCGAGTTGCGCAGCAGCCATGCCCAAACCGTAGTCCACCATCCTGCCGCATCGCGCTCTCACTAACTATCTGGCCCGCCCTGGGCCCTCAACCCAAGCTGGTGCCGGCCACCAAGTAACACTGGCGTAGATCGGGGCGCCAAGTTCATTGGTCAATGGGTCCACCCACTCAGACAAATCACGTCAAATCAGTCCGTGCCCAAATCCCTGAACACCACCACCGGACGCTTGGAGCGTTACTGACAGACAGTCGAATCGACGAGCCAATTCAATCCCGTTTGCCACAGCGAAGCCAAGCGTCGACACGACACCACCGGACTCAAGGCGCCCTGGACGAATCGACTCAGTGTCTGACTCTCAGGCTTGCCGGGGATTGCAGGTAACGTCAGTACCGTGGAGACTCCCGTTGAGCCGGCGCTTCAATACGACGCCAACGTCGATGATCTCGACCCCAGAGTGTGGCCTCATGTCATTGACCGACTGCTCGCAGCCGGCGCCCACGACGCATGGGTCACTCCCATCGTCATGAAAAAAGGTCGGCCTGCTTTCACGCTGAGCGCCATGTGTTCCGACGCTGACGCCGAGGCGGTGCGACGGGTGATCTTCTTAGAGACCTCGACTATCGGTCTCCGCGAGACGGCACTACAGAAGTTTGTTCTCCGGCGCACCAGCAGCGACGTCGTCGTTGATAGTGCAACTATCGGAGTCAAGACCGCGTTCCTCGACGGCCAGCCGGTGAACCGCAGCGTCGAGTGGGACGATGTTGTTGCCGCAGCCGATGCACTGGGTCTATCGGCCAAGGAAGTCCTCGCTGCAGCAACGGCTGCCGCTACCAGTGAGACCTGAGCTTCCTACGCCACCTACGAGGACACGCGGACTGCTGCTTCGGCCACAACGGCGACGACATCTGCGACATGACCTGACTGATACCTCAACAGTTCGATAGGTGACGTCTAGAGCCGATCGCTGGCGAACATTTTCCAGCAGCGAGCAACCTCCTCGTCTGGCTTGCATCGACAAACTTCCAATCGTCGTCCTTGCCCTACCACCTCCCGAGATGCAACCAGTCGCCGCGCGATCACTATCGTCGCGACAACTGCAACGGTCACACTGAACAGTCCCTCAACGATCCATCACACGAACGGAAACAATTATGAGCGAAAACGCCCAAGCTGCCTACGACGCCATCCACCAGTTGATCGGCAACGACCCGGTCGCCGGCGATTGGTTCCAGGTCGACCAGGACCGCATCCAAGCCTTCGCCGACGCAACGCTTGACCACCAGTTCATCCACCTCGACCCCGAACGAGCCGCACAGACACCGTTCGGCGGCACGATCGCGCACGGCTTCCTCACGCTTAGCCTGCTGGTCCATCTGTCGACCAGTATTCCAAGCGACCTTCCCCCCTTCAACGGGGTACTGATGGGTGTCAACTACGGGATGAACAAAGTTCGTTTCGTCAACCCTGTTCCGTCTGGCTCACGGGTCCGCGCCACCGCAGCAACTGTTGATGTGCAGCTGAAAGGAAACGCCGTCGATCAGACCCGTGCAATGACCATTGAAATTGAGGGCGTCGAGAAACCAGCGCTAATCGCAGAGTGGATCGGTCGAACCGTTTTCGCATAGAACACCTACACCGCAAACATCGGCGCAACGCAACCGCTCGGCAGAATGACTTGAAGCACAGCGAAATCATGACTGCACTGGTCCCACGACCAATGAGACCCCGGCGGAATCGCGACTGCATCTCGCGGACCGACCAGCTCCATTCGCTGATCGCCGTCATGATTGGTTGTCAGCTGTGCTGACCCCGTCAAAACGACATACAAAGCGAACTCTCCAAGGTGGACCATTTTAGAGGGCTCTTCAACTGCCCCCTGCGTTCGAGTGAGCACTTGAACATCGGCAAGGCCATCTGTTGCTTCAGCAATCCCCGTGTCGCGGCTCAAGAAACCAGCGGTCGCAGATGGTGTCAGTGTTGCAACAGCTGCGACATGGCGCACGAAACGCTGCCCCCCAAACACTCGCTCCGGGTCCGTTGTCGGTGTCGGCAACGTAATCTCGTGTTCGACGAGAGTGTCGTGCTCGGCTGGGCAGCCAACCTCGACAACCTCAAGTCCCGGTGAGCTTCGTAACACACGGTGCCGGATCTCCGGCGGCTGAAGCACACAGTCGCCCGCCACCATCCTGAAGGGCTCACCCTGGTCCTCGTAGACCACCTCAACCCACCCAGCGACCACGAAAATCATCTGGAATCGGATGCGGTGAAAGTGGACGTAGTCCTCAACGTTGCCCCCATCGGCAATTAAAATGTGCGACGCAATGAAACGGCCTCCCCAGCGGTCGGGAAGCAAATCGCGATAGCCCATCCCAGCGCGCCCTTCACCGAAAGCGTCACCACCGGTCACACGCACCACCGACAAAGATGGTCGGTTCGACGGCACCTCCGTGTCGCGTCGGGCCGCTACAAACTCCACGACCGTCCCATTTGGTGCAGTCAATATCGCTTGTTCGTCACCAGATGAACTCTCCGCTGACTGCACCAAACGGAGTCGGCCTGGCACATCACGACTTGAGCGGACCAAATGAATTCGTACTGCGCCGTGCGAGACAACACACTCACGCGGATCGTCAGCCGGCGTAACCAATTCAAGTCGACAGCCGAGTTCAACGGTGAAGAACTCGACCATTGCAGCGACGTCAGCGCACTCAAGCACGGTCTCCAAACTGCCATTCATCACGCTCAACGTACTGCTCCGGCTACCGGCAAGCTCGGCGATCGCCAAAGTCAATTCCGCCGAATGCTGAGACCGCTGCGCCCAATCAGACTAGTTGCCACCGTTCGCGAGCAGCCATAATCGTCGGCACACCGACCTCACCACTCGACGCAGCTTCCGGGCGATACGACTCGCCGATGAGCGCCGACAACGTCGCACCCGTCGACAAGGTCAATGCTTCCAGGTCGTATCCGCCCTCAAGCGCAACCAGCGTTCGGCCCGGCCCCGCCAGCTGCTGCAGTCGAACGGCAAAGTCAGCAAAGTCAGCCGAGGTGAGCTCGAGGCCCGCAAGCGGGTCCCGACGGTGACCGTCAAATCCTGCTGAAATCATCAACCAATCCGGAGCAAACCGTTCCACGACCGGCGCCACAACCTCGTCGAGCGCACGCCGAAAAACATCGCCGCGCGTGCCAGCGGGGAACGGAAGGTTGAGGTTCGACATGGGAGCGTTCAGACCACCAGTCTCGTCGGCTCGGCCGGTACCCGGATACAGAGGAGCCTCGTGTGTTGATACGTAAAGCACACGCGGGTCGTCATAGAAGATGTCCTGGGTGCCGTTACCGTGGTGAACGTCCCAGTCGATAATCGCAACACGCTCTCCACCATCAGCCAACGCCGTTGCAGCCACTGCCACGTTATTGAACAGACAGAAGCCCATCGCAGCGTCCGACACTGCGTGATGCCCCGGAGGCCGGCTCGCAGCGAATGCCACCTCGCACTCCCCTGCTCGTAACGCATCAACAGCATCAAGGACCGCCCCGACCGCTCGGGCCGCAGTCGTCCATGAGCCGGGCGACAGGTAGGTGTCTTCGTCAATCTGGCCGCCTCCCTGCTCGCTCAGCAACCGCATCCTGTCAACGTGGCGACTCGTGTGCGCTAGCGCGATTTCCGTCGTAGTAGCCAGCCGCGGCACCCGAAACGTAACGGCATCCAACAAACCCGCCTCGCTGATTCCTGCCAACGATGCGTCGAGCCTGCTCGGGTGCTCCGGATGCCCGAGCGGCGTAACGTGTTGATCCAGTTCCGCAGACGAAAAGACAGCAATCGGTACGCCCACCTTGTTACTTTACGGACTCCCATCGCCCACTCAACCGTCCCGCAAACGACGGCCATACCGACCACCCGACCGGGCCTACAAAGCAACGCTGAGAATGCCATGCTGTTGCTATGGCTGAGTCTGCCCCCAAACCCTTGACCGGGGCTCGTACAACAGCATCCGCCTTGCGCTGGGAAAGCAACGTTGTCCTGGGCAGCGGCGACACTGCGTACATCCGTCCACTAACCCCAGACGACACTGCAAACCTGCTTGCATTCCACGAGCGCCAGTCAGAACAAAGCATCTATCGCCGATACTTTTCGCCCAAGCCAACCCTGTCTCCAAGCGATCTTGCTCACTTCACCACTGTCGACATGGTCGACCGAGCTGCGCTGGCCGTTGAGTCCCAGGACAAATTTGTGGCATGGGCAAGTTACGAACGTTGGCCGGGGCGAAACGAAGCCGAAGCCGCTTTCATGGTCGACGACGAGCACCATGGACGAGGAATTGCCACGCTACTGCTCGAGCACCTAGCTGCGATCGCTCGAACAAACGGTATCGAGCGATTTACTGCAGAAGTCCTCGGCGAAAACCGAGGCATGCTGACCGTTTTTTCCAAGGCCGGCTGGCCCCTTCAACGGAGCTTTGACTCGGGCGTCGTCGACCTTGACTGGGACCTCACCGCCACCGACGATTTTCTTGACAGCGTGGAGCGGCGCGAGCAACGCGCAGATTCACGCGCTGTTGCCCGTCTGCTCATTCCCAAGGCTGTTGCTGTCATTGGGGCTTCTGATCGACAGCATTCGGTCGGCGCTGCGCTGTGGCAACACGTCACCAGGAACTCCTCCGTCTCGGCATACGCCGTCAATCCGAACCATGATCAAATTGGAGGGACGCGAAGCTTTACCTCGGTCTCCGATGTCCCTGACGACGTGTCCCTTGCCATCGTGGCGGTGCCACCTGCAGCACTTGACGCCACCATCAACGACTGCATCGCCAAACGAATGCGCGGTGCCATCATCGTCACCGACGTCGATACTGTCTCGCCTGAAGAGACCTCAGTCGACGTCGCAGCCCTCGTCGCCCGTTCTCGTCGACACGGTCTCCGCATCATCGGCCCCTCAAGCATGGGCGCAGCAGCCTTGCGCAGCAGCGACTCAATGCAGGCTGCGTTGGTCAACGTCGCGCTCCCTACCGGAAACGTTGCCATCTCTTTGCAGTCCGGGTCGCTAGGCGGAGCAGTGCTCCGACAGGCGCGGGACATCGGCCTAGGGCTCTCCTGGTTCGTGTCGCTCGGCGATAAGAGCGACATCTCGAGTAACGACCTGCTTCAATTTTGGGAAGACGACGACCAGACCCGAGTAATCGCTATGTACACCGAGTCATTCGGCAACCCGGCCAAGTTCGCTCGAATCGCACGTCGCGTCAGCCATCGCCGCCCCATCGTTGCGGTTCGCACTGGTTCTGCAGCTGACGGCGCCATCGGTAGTGCCATATTTCAACAGGCGGGTGTAGTTGAAGTACCAACCGTCCACGCTCTTCTCGATACAGCGCGAGTCCTCTCCAGCCAGCCGATTCTTCAGGGTTCCACAATTCGGATAGTCACCAATTCGCGCAGCCCTGCGACACTCGCAACAGCGGCCCTACATAGTGCCGGACTAGGCGCCTCGATTTTCCGGCTACCGATCGAGGCAACACCGGCGATGTTTCAACAGGCGTTGAGATCAGCCTTGGCAGAGCCTGATGTTGACGGCGTGCTCGTCATCCACGCGCCAGCGGTTGCCTCCGACGTTGACTCAGATGTATCTGAAGCCATCGATGTAGCTGGAACAGGAGCTCTCAAACCGGTGGTTGGAGTACTCCTCGGCAGCGTCGACGGTCCGGTTCGGCCAGGATCCCCAGTTCCCAACTTTAGCTTCCCTGAGCAGGCTGCTGCGGTCCTCGCCCGGTCATACCGGTACGGCCAGTGGTTGGCGTCCGAATCCGATACAGAATCGATTTCGGTGACGACCATCAACCCGGATTCAGCCCATACCCTCATTACTAGCGAACTTGAAGGACAGGCTGATAGTGAGTCCGTGCGGCTCAGAATCAGCGTTGCTCACGATCTTCTTGCCGCATATGGAATCACTGCGGCGAGGGCGTTCGAGGCCACACCCGATTCAGCCGTCGAGGTGGCGCGTTCAATCGGCTATCCGATCGCCGTCAAGGCCGCGCGTCGGGGAGTTGGCCGCTCGGTGAAGGCTGGTGTCGCGCTCGATTTGGCCGATGATGATGATGTGGCGGATTCGGTAGCGCAAATGGTCGAGTCTCTCGGCAATGATGCTGCAGCGCTCATTGTTCAAGAAATGACCACCCCTGGCTTCGACGTTCGAGTCCGCTGTGAGCACGACGATCGCCTCGGTGTCATCGTGTCCGTTGGATTGGGCGGCGTGCACGCCGACGTCATAGACGACCGTGCGACCCGCATCGCACCGGTATCTCGCACCGGCGCACTGAACATGATCGGCGACACCAAGGTCGCTGCCGCTCTAGCGGACGCCAGTATTGAAAATCATGCTCTCGTGGACCTGATTATGAAAGCCGCACTATTGGCTTCGGATCATCCAGGCATTGTTGAACTCGATCTCAATCCCGTGATTGTCTCATCAGTCAGCGCCGTCGTGACCGACGTCAAAGTTGTTGTCCGTCACCATCACCGTGACGAGTGGCCTATTCGCCGACTCAACTGAGGGCTCTCCTTTCCGAATGTCAACTGGCTCGTGCTCCTCCCGCTGTTACGACGCTCACGAGACGGTCTGGAGATCATTGCTGGCACCGCGTGGTCCTCCTCTAACTCACTATTTTGCTGAAAGTGCTTGCTGCCTCGATTGCCGGCGGAGCCCCCGGCAGAGGCGATTTCCTGCGGCAAGCCATCCGGAGGAAAACTGATCTTTCTGGTCCTTCTGTCTGCTCAACTGGACCTGCGGCAACTGACGTCATCGCACAGTGGATCAGCTAGCGGCTTCAAACTAGTTTTGGCACATGACCACCGCTACGGATTTCGCTGGACCGTCAACCGAGCTGCTGCAGGCGATGATCCGAAATGAGTGCGTCAACGACGGCACGCCTGACTCAGGCAACGAGACTCGCAACTCAGACCTGCTGGTCAGCTATCTCGAAGGCACTGGTGTCGACATCCAGACTTACACGCCCCGTGCTGGCCGCGACTCGATGATTGCACGGATCGCCGGATCGGACCGAAACGCTCCCTCGCTGTGCCTGATGGGCCATACCGACGTCGTCCCTGTCAATGTTGACGGTTGGACACATGACCCATTCGCTGCAGAAATCATTGACGGCGAGGTCTGGGGGCGCGGCGCGGTCGACATGCTCAACCTCACGTCCACGATGGCCGTCGTTTTTCGTCAGCTCGCAAGCGAAGGGTTTCGACCTAAAGGCGACCTCATTTATTTCGGCGTTGCCGATGAAGAAGCGGGTGGGGTGTGGGGCGCCGAGTGGATGGCTGAGCACCATTGGGACGACATGCGAGCCGACTATGTCCTCACCGAGCTCGGCGGGTGGTCGACGGTCGATGATCACGGCACTCGCACCGTTACGGTCAATGTGGGCGAAAAGGGTCTTGCGTGGCGCCGTATTCGAGTGCAAGGAACGCCGGGCCACGGATCGATGCCGTTCGGTTCCGATAACGCGCTCATCAAAGCTGCTGAAATTGTGCGCCGCATCGCCGAGTATCAGCCGTCCGCACACATCAACGCGATCTGGGAGGCGCAGGTCGATGCGTTCGGGCTCCCTGACGAAATGCGAGACGCCATGAAGTCCTCCGACAAGATTTGGGAGACACTCAAAGCTCTCCCACCTGGTATGGCCCGCACGTGTCATGCCCTCACCCACACCACCTTCTCACCCAACGTCATTCACGGCGGGCAGAAAACCAACACCATCCCTGACATCATCGACATTGACGTCGACATCCGCACAGTTCCTGGTACCGCCAAGGCTGATGTCGAGCAATATCTTCGCGATGCAATCGGTGACCTTTACGACCACGTTGAGATCAGTGAACTCCAGAGCTCTGATCCCACCGCATGTGCGTACGGCGATGGAAACCCGTTGTGGGATGCCGTCACGAAACACACTCAAATCGCCTACCCTGGCGCCAAGTTGATCCCCGGCCTCATCACGGGCGGCACCGATGCCCGCTTCTACCGCGAGCGCGGCAGCGTGGCATACGGCGCCGGGTTGTACTCAGGCAAGATGGACTTTGCCACGTTCGGCGCACGTTTCCACGGGAACGACGAGCGCATCGATCTTGAGTCACTCGGCCTCGCCGCCGAATACTTCTACGGAATCACCAAAGACCTTCTCACCTGACCCCGTGCCCTGGCTCAAACGCAAAATCAAGCCGCTGTGGAACCAGAACAAGTGCTTCAGCAAAGCTAACAGAGGCGAACAGCTCTTCGAGTCGCTGTCTCCGACACCCGAACCGTGAGATATGGGTGTGTTGCCTCGTCGGCTCGCGCCTAAACGGCTGCGCGACAAGAGCTCGACTGAAGCCCTGACTACCGCTCGCATCAGGTAGGCCGCGGCCACCAATGTACAACGGTTCGGCATCCTGCAGTTCGGTTACGACGTGGCCGACACGGTCACCTTCGCAGCAATCCTCGAAACGGTCGGACCGGCTACTCACCAGCCTCAATGAATGCATCCCGGTTGTCTTAGTCCCAGAGAAGATCTCCTCGTGCTATGCAACAACGTCGGAATGAATTGGCTCTGTCGCCGCCTCGATTCTCGCTGACGTGCTCAGCATCTCGATCTGGAGATCCGTAAGGCACAGCGAACCGCACACGACGCCTATCTAAAGAGATCCTTCTCGCTATCTCGCAGCACCGGCGCTAACGAAGCAGTGTCGTCACGGACCCATTCATGGCCACGAATCACGGCCACAGGAACGCGGCTCGTATTGCCTTTCACCAGCTCACCTGCTGCAGCAAGTTCGTCGGCAATACAAAGCTCCTGCACGCGAAACTCGTGTCCGTGTGGGTCGTGCTGACCGATGTAGCTGTACAGCGGCTGCATACCAGCAATCCCGATGGCAATATCAGTCTGACCTTCACGCCAGGGGCGACCGAACGTGTCACTCATAATCACCGCGACATCCACACCTAGCTCAGCAAAACGGGTGCGGTGTGCGCGGCACGTCGCATCCGGATCCTCTGGAAGCACCAGCACACGACCTTCAGCCCCACTCGATGACTGATCCACACCAGAGTTCGCACAACAGAATCCGTGATGGGTCTCGGTGATCAACACTGGACCAATCTGCCGGATCACGCGCTTTGATTCGCGCAGCACCACCTCTACCAGCCGGGGGTCTTTGTCCCACTTCTCAGCCCACGCCGTTGCAAACGGTGATGCCTCAACATCTATCAACTCGACACCGCGACCTTCGGCTTTCGACACGATTTTGGAGGTCACGATGACAACGTCGCCGTCAGCGAGAGGCTCACCCTGACTCATTGCCCCTGCATGAATCATGGCGGCCAGATCCGCGCCCGGCTCAATCTCAGGAAGTCCCTCGACACCAAAAATTTGAATAGTTGCCATTTGTCTCAACCCGGGAGGCCGGCGAGGAATGCCAATAGTGCTGCGTTGACTGGCTCAGGGTTGGTGAGGTTGGCAGCATGGGCGCCGCTCACCCGCACAACGCCGGAGCAGCCGACGAGCCCTTGAGCGAGGATTTCGGCCCGATCCATGGTGATTGCAGTGTCGTCTATGCCGTGCACCACCAAGGCGGGACACGTGATTTCGCCTAGCCGGTCGGTGATGTCGTCACGACCTGTGAGGCACTGATACGGCTCACGGAATGCCTCCTTCGGACGGTCATTCCACTTGGCAATCCACGCTGAGCTATGGGCGGCATCATCAATGATGATCGACGCAACGACATCAGCAAGCCCGCTGGCGGGCCCTTCGGTAAGCCACACATGATTCATTGCATCGTTACCAGCTCTGGTTTCGTCATCGTCAACGCCAGCTTGTGTATCGAGGAGAATCAACCCGCGCACCCGGTCGGGCGCCGCGAGTGCGACACGGAGTGACAGGAAACCGCCTTGGCTCATTCCCCCGACAACCGCTTGACCGATACCCAAGTGGTCTAAAAGCCCAATGCAGTCTTCTGCCGAGTCCCAGTAGGAGAACGGCTGCCCGTCGAATTCCGTCAATCCAAACCCACGCTCGTCCCATGTGATGACACGGTGAGTCTCACGCAGCGCAACAACCTGCGGCACAAACATTTCATGGTCCATCAAAAACCCGTGTGCCAAGATCACAGGCGGCCCATCGCCACCTGTGTCCTCGAAGTAGACCTTTTGACCGTTAATCTGAGCGTGAGGCATGGATGGACGGTAGCGCAGCGGGCAAGATGGGCCTATGGCGAACAGTCCCGACCCAACCGAATCGGTCTCCGAAATATTCGACCCTACGGCTTGGACCGCTGTACCTGGGTGCGATTTCACCGATATCACCTACCACCGCGCAGTTGGCAAAGGCTCCGACGGCGCTGTTGTCCGCATCGCCTTTAATCGACCGGAGATCCGCAATGCGTTCCGTCCGCACACAGTCGACGAGTTGTTCGCAGCCCTCGACCACGCTCGGATGTCAACCGACGTCGGCTGCGTTCTCCTTACCGGCAACGGACCTTCGCCGAAGGATGGCGGATGGGCGTTCTGCTCCGGTGGCGATCAACGCATCCGCGGCAAGGACGGCTACAAGTACGCCGAATCAGAGACAGCTGAAACGATTGAGCCTGGTCGCGCCGGCCGCCTGCACATTCTCGAGGTGCAACGCCTCATCCGGTTCATGCCAAAAGTAGTCATTTGCGTAGTTCCCGGTTGGGCAGCTGGAGGCGGGCACTCATTACACGTCGTCGCTGACCTCACCCTGGCTTCGACTGAACATGCTCGTTTCAAGCAGACCGATGCTGACGTCGCAAGTTTTGATGGTGGTTTCGGCTCCGCATATCTGGCTCGCCAAGTCGGCCAGAAGTTCGCGCGCGAGATTTTTTTCCTCGGACGCGAGTACACCGCCGATGAAATGAAGGACATGGGTGCTGTAAACGAATCGGTACCGCACGCTGAACTCGAAGCAACCGCACTCAAATGGGGGCGCGAAATCTGCCGAAAAAGCCCCACCGCTCAGCGGATGCTCAAGTACTCCTTCAATTTAATAGACGATGGATTGGTCGGCCAGCAGGTATTCGCTGGTGAAGCCACCCGCCTCGCCTACGGAACCGACGAGGCTGCAGAGGGGCGCGACAGCTTCCTTGAGAAGCGTTCACCCGACTGGTCACCGTTCCCGTACCACTTCTGATGATTGTCCTCTTATTAGGCGTCATGGTTTGGTTTTAATGGGATCCTCAGACTTCGACATTGAGATCATCGAAGACCCCGGCGATCCTCGGTTCAGTCAGTTCCGCGTGAATGAACGCGCTTTAGCAAGCCGAGCACAGAAACGCGATGACACTGGCGCTGGACTGTTTCTTGCCGAAGGCGACCTAGTTGTAGAGCGGGCATTTCACGCCGGATGCGTGCCGACAGCTGCGCTGGTTGACACGGAACGCATTCCCGACATCGCCGGAGAGCTCGACTGCGCGTTGTACGGCGGCGGGCCAGCCATCCGAATGCTTGTCGCGAAGATGGGGTTTCCACTGTCGATCCTGGCATTGTTCGAACGACCAGCGCGCCCGTCAGCGCGTGAACTCTCCACGTCGGCCCGGCGACTCGTAGTAGCCGAAGCGGTCGACAACCCAGTCAACGTCGGTTCGATCGTTCGGAACGCCGCCGCTCTCGGCTGGGACGGCCTCATTCTCGACCACACAAGCGCCGATCCACTGTCTCGCCGATCATTGCGCGTCGCTATGGGCACGGCCTTCTCGCTCCCCCACGCACGCACGCAGCACCTCGCTGCAGAACTTCTGGCACTCAGCGAGTTCGAGTTGTATGCGTTGACACCAGATCCGACTGCTCGACTCCTTGACACTGTTCAGGCAGGATCACGTGCCGCTATTTTGGTCGGTTCTGAGCGCAGCGGACTGAGCGAAGAACTGGTTGACCTCTCTACTCCTGTGCGCATCCCAATGGCCGCCGGCGTCGACTCACTGAACGCTGCGGCAGCTACCGCTGTGGCGTGCTGGGCATTACGCGCCTGAATTCGCTGTTCGTCGATAGAAAGCAGCAATGTCTGGCGTTCTGCTTTTGTCTTGTCCCGACCAGCAAGGCATCGTCGCTGCGACGTCTGCGTTCATTGCCAGCTTTGGCGGCAACATCGTCCACGCCGAGCAACACGTCGACCGGCTAGCCGAAAATGACGCCGCAATCTTCTTTCAACGCATCGAGTTTGAGCTTGGTCGTCCTGACATCACCCACGAGGCGTTTCTCAACGCCTTCAAGGTCGTTGCTGAGCAGTTTGGGATGACCGTTGATCTCTGCGACACAGATGTTCCGGTCCCGACTGCAATCATGGCGTCTAAGCAGCCACACTGCCTCTACGACCTACTAACCCGGTGGCGCAGCGGCGAGCTGCCCATGGACCTCCGTGTCGTCGTGTCAAACCACCCTGATCACCGTGAGATCAGCGAGCACATGGGCGTTCCGTATGTCCACCTGCCTGTCACGAAAGAAACCAAACCGCAACAAGAGCAACAGGTTCTGGTGACGCTCGCTGAACATGGCGTCGAACTCGTGGTGATGGCTCGCTACATGCAAATCCTCAGCGATGGCTTCGTGTCGCGTCACCCCATGCGCATCATTAACATTCACCACTCGTTTCTTCCGGCTTTTATCGGAGCTAACCCTTACCGGCAAGCCTACGAGCGGGGCGTCAAGCTCATCGGCGCAACGGCGCACTACGCGACTGCAGACCTCGACGAGGGACCGATCATTGCCCAAGAGACAGCGCATGTCACGCACCGCGAGAACGTCGCCGAACTCACCGCACGCGGACGTGATCTCGAAACCGTGGTGCTCGCCCGGGCGGTGCGCTCGCATCTCGAACGCAAGGTCGCCGTACATGGGCACAAGACCATCGTCTATTCGTGACAGCCGCGTTCGGCGCCAGATAAGCCGTCAGACAATGCCCTTTGCCTGTGTGTAGCGGAAGAAGCCGTAACCCGGAATCGTTGGCAGCCAAAAGGTGAGCATGCGGAAGAACAGCACAATCGCTGCAGCAGTTGCGTTGTCGATGCCATAAGCAATCAATGCAGCAGTGAGTGCGGCCTCCACGCCGCCAACGCCACCAGGTGTTGGCACTGCAGATCCAATTGTTGTCGCAATGATGTAAATCGCTCCAGCCTTTGGAAACGAGATGTCGGCGCCAAAGGCCGCCATGCTCACCCAGAACGCGATGACGTTGGCCAATTTTCCGAGTAGTGCACCACCGAACAGTTGTCCAAGCTTGGTCGGCCGCCGCAACAGGTCGCGGACCGATTCTTGGATCTTAGACATTGCGGAGGCCGCCCACGGTCGGAGCACCGTGCGCCCGAACCGTGTGATCAGCAGCAGCGTAACCAACGCTCCGATCACAAGGATGATGACGACAATGGACCCCATGTCAGGGAAGTCAAAATCGCTCAGCTTGTCGCTGGATCCTCCCCAAATAAGAAACACCACGATAGTTACGACTTGAGCGACACCACTGGCGCCTGACGTCAACGCAATCGCTGACGCAGCAACAGCTGTCTCGAGACCGTTCAACTGTAGGTATCGCACCCGCATCGCCATACCTCCAGCGTTTGCCGGGGTGAAACGGTTCAAGTACGACTGGCCGAACATCACCGCGACGGTCCGGGTGTAAATCAGGTCAATGGTCGTCGCCCCAAGCAAGCTCATTGCTCCCGAGAAGTACGTCGAAATCATCAAAAAGATGACCGGGATGGCATAGATCAGGTTGGCTGACTTGAATACTTCCCACGTCTGGTCCCAGTTTGCTGCGAGGTTGAAAACGTAGGTGAGCAGAACGAGTGAGCCAACGAAAGAGACCGCAGCACCGATCGTGATCCGACGAACTGGGGCAAGCTCAACGTTCTCAATTCCGACGGCCGCAGCGGCGGTGTCGCGAAGCGAATCCAAAAGCTCTTGTTTCTCTATGGCGGTTCGAGTTGGCTTGGACAGCACTGCGCTTTGGATCATTGGCACAGCTCGTTCAAGCACATGATCGGAAAGTTCTGCTCGTGCAGCAGCGACAGCCCGGTCGACACCGACCAGCAGCGACAGTGAGGCGAGGAGTTCGACAACATCCGCCCCGAGAGCTGCGTTGTTCGCGTCGACATTGGCGCAGGCGAGATCAATCAGGGTCGCGCCACGAACACTGACCAAAATGCTCGTTGTATCGAGGTTTCCGTGAGCTAAGCGACGGCGCTGCAACGCCGCAACGAATGACCACACCTCGCGCAATACCTCGTCGGACACGTCAGGGCGATCCGCCAGCCGATCGCCCGTGACGTAGGTGGAAACCATCAGCGCTGCGTCATCGGCAGCACCTATTACAGCAACCGGAGCAGGAGTCGGTGCCACCGCTCCGAAGATGCCCAGCGCCAAAGCTTCGCGGTCTGCAGCACGACGAGGGGTGGCTGAAACTCCCCCTCCGATGCCCTTCAGCGACAGGCTGCGCCAGAGACGAAGGAGTAACGCTGAATCTCGCTGATCACGGCCTATGACCCTTACGAATAGCCTTCTGCCGTTGGGCTCAGAAGTCGCAAACGTCGGTGTGCTGCTGCCGTTTTCGCGCTTCTCAATCTGGTCGATCTGAAGGCCCGAGCGAATCAGCGCCTGTCTAATCGAGTCCAAATTGACGCTTCGGCGCGGCGCACCGAAGACAATGAGCGCCAACGATCCGGCGGCCGCTCCAACTGCCAACATCATCAAGTTACGGACCGGCACCTCGGTCGCTGAGAGCAGCTGAGCAAACATGGCAGAGACGACGAAAACCCAGCCGGTTCGACGCCACGATCGCATCATCCACGGACCCGCAGTCACAAGCCACGCCGTCAATATCGCCAAGTAGGTGCTCGACGGGTACTGGCTCCCGATGAACCAAGATGAAACCTCGTCGTAACCAAGCTGCTCGAGCGGCACGCTCTCGTTGATCACCCCAGTGAGCGCACTCATCGCGATCGCTGCGACGACCGTAGCTAGCCCCAAGAGCAGCAGCAGGTACCAGCATCGACCTCGAACCAGCACCACTAAAGCCACCACCGGCACAAGCGTGACGAGTAGCTGCACGAGTCCGACCAGGCCGTTCACTAGCGCATTGGGAAACGCATCGACGACTGCGAGAAAGTCGGCAGACACGTTCGAGACCTGGCTGTCAAGCAACAACGCGAGCAGTAGCAGGAGCCCGAGTGTGATCAGCGCGAAGAGTAGGCGGGCGACATCTGATGGATGTCGGTACAGACCGGCATCTAACTGATCAGTCTCCGAGGCAGCAGAACTCATAACGCTACGCCGATTCTACGCTGCGCCCAGGTGCGTTGATCCACCGGCGACTACTCAACCCTGTGCTGTTGTTGCGGCGCGGGCGGCACGACGGCCGCGTGGACCGGCGCCACTTGGTTCCCAGGAAAATTTCTTTATCGCAACGCCAAGGCCGAGAACACCCCAGCCAGCCACAAAGGCAAGTGCCCCCCAGTTGAGCGCCGGTGCTTCGACGAACGGGTTAAAGCAGGCCTGGAAGGCGTTGACGAAGGGTTTCAGTGGGAAAACGTTTGCGATGGCGGTCAGTGCACTGTCGCCGTCGGTAGGAACAAAAACATCAGAAATGAAAGCCAGAGGAAGGATGATGGCGTTCGCAGCCGCTGAAGCCGAACTTGCCGTCTTGATGATTGATGCCAAGGCCATCCCCAGGGCCGCAAACGCTCCCACGCCGATCAGAAAGGTCACGGCAGCTGCTGGCATCTTCGCCCATTCGATCGACAGGTCGTAGAAAACCACACCAACTGCGAGCATCGCCGACGTACCGGCGAAGGCAATCACGACGGCCGAGCAGATGAAGCCAGCAATGTAGATCCACGTCGGAAGCGGTGTGCTGCGCCAGCGCTTTAGGACTCCTTCATCGCGTCGAATCGGAACCATGTTCGCAAGGTTGGAGAACGTTGCCGAGACTGCGGTGTAAGCCGCGAGGCCTCCGGTGTAGAACTGGCGGACTGGCCAATCACCTTCGTTGGTCTCGATGGTGTTGTCACCAAAAAGGGCGTTAAACAACACCAGCATTACGAGAGGCAAAATGATGGTGAAGAACAGTGCCACCGGAACGCGAGTGAAGTATCGAAGCTGGTACTTCGTTTGACGAAACACCATTGACGGGCTCGACGGGAATGAGCTCATAGAGCCTTCTTCGACTGCTCAGTCATCTGAAGGAACACATCTTCGAGCGATGCCCGCGAAACTCGAAGCGACTCCAACTCCACTCCGTTGTCGATCGCCCAGCCCGTTACTCGATGCACCACCTCGGTTGCACGGTCGACTGTTGTTTCTACGAGCCGCCCGGACAGGCGGACGTCTCCACCGAGGACAGGACCAAATGTGCTGATCGCATCGGCGGTCTCAATCGAGTGAGGCAGCATGAAGCTGACAACGGTGCCGCTGATTTTCTCGATTAGTTCCGCCGGAGTGCCCTCGGCAATCATCTTGCCCGACGCAAGCATTCCGACTCGGTCGGCGAGGTGTTCGGCCTCGTCGAGATAGTGGGTTGTGAGAAGTACTGTGACCCCGTCATCGCCGAGTGCTTCGATCAAATCCCAAGACTTCCGGCGCGCTGCAGGGTCAAAACCGGTGGTTGGCTCATCGAGAAACAGAACATCGGGACGCCCGATGATGCCCAGCGCCAGATCCACACGACGGCGTTGTCCTCCCGATAACGAGCCGACTCGCGCGTCAACTTTCTCCTCAAGTCCGGCGAGTTCAACGACTTCGTCTAGCGTCCGTCGTCGGCGATAAGCACTTGCATACAGATCAACGACCTCACGCACCGTAAATTCGTTCTCCACGCCAGAGGTTTGGAGGACTACCCCAATCCGATCGCGAAATTCGCGATGCGCTTTTGCTGGGTCAAAGCCCAGCACAGACACCGAGCCTGAAGACCTAGTTCGGTGGCCCTCGAGAATCTCCACAGCGGTGGACTTGCCCGCACCGTTGTGACCAAGCAGCGCGTACACCTCGCCTTCGGCGACGTTGAAACTGACACCATCTACGGCGAGATTGTCTCCGTAGTGCTTGTGCAGTTCGCAAACGTCAATTGCAGGCATTACCTCTCGACTGTACCGAATCCGATCCGAAGATTAGGGCGCTGGCTGAGGTCAAGCTGCCCGGTTACGTGCGGGGATAGTTCGCTGACGTTACTGGCAGTCCTGTGTCGTTGCGGAGGTGTTCGGCCGCTGACACGAAGTACTCCATCAGCTCCGCAGGGACTTCGGCCGGGACAGCCAAGTCATCGCACACCACTTCCACCGCAGCTGCCATGTGGAGCAACCAACGGTCACGCTCGAGCGGGCCTACATGGAACGGGAAGTGCCGCATCCGCAGGCGCGGATGTCCACGCTCTTCCATGTATGTCGTCGGTCCACCCCAGTACTGGATGAGAAAGAGCGTCAGTCGATGGCGTGCGCCGGTCAGGTCAGGATGCTCGGGGTACAGCGGAAGGAGCACCTGATCGGTCGCCACTCCCTCGTAGAACGCATCGACGAGGCGCTCAAAGAAAGCAGAGCAACTGGCCTCATCTGTTCCGACTCGAAAATAGAGAGCGGGCGTTACATCAACCACGGCACCTACGTTAGGGGACTCAGAGAGATTTTTGATTCGGCTATTCCTGCAGACTCGCGACGACGTCCCCAGAGCGACGTTGGTTGAATTTTCCTAGGGAGGTCAGGCCGAGGCAAGTGCGGCGTCGAACAAGCGGAATTCGATGAGTTCGCTGTTCTTCAGCACGAATGGCGTGGAGTCGTTGCACGGATCGAGGACGACAAACTCGTCGGTTGCTAGGAGTACGAGAACGGTCATCGTGTCTTCGTCAACATTGTCTGCGGTCTTGACTTCGATTACGTCGCCGGCAGTCAGTTCTTGTGTCAATAGGTTGTTCATGAGAAGCCATTTCTAGGGGGTGTCGGCGTTGTTGCCGTGTCTCACTTCGGCTTCAACCCCTGGCAACTTGAGATATTCCCTGCGCCGCTGTGCCAACTGCCACATTCGATAATTGTAGAGGTCTCCGATTTCGGTCAGCGGTGACGGACCGCTCCCGCTGAGCTCAGTCGAAGGACGGATCGGTCCAGCCGGGGAAGATCTCAGGTAGGCCGTCGCTGACCTTGACCGGGTAGTTCGGCTGGCGCTTCTCAAGAAAGCTCATGACGCCCTCACGAGCATCATCGCTCACGCCGCGTGCCAAGATGCCTCGCGAGTCCACTCGGTGGGCCTCCATCGGATGATTGGCTCCAAGCATCCGCCACAGCATCTGACGACTGAGCGCGACCGACACTGGGGCGGTGTTCTGCGCGATCTCTTTAGCAATTGCGCGTGCTGCAGGAAGAAGCTCGTCCGCACCATGAACGCTGCGAACGAGTCCACCAGCACGCGCCTCATCAGCAGGGAAGACTCGGCCGGTGTAGCACCACTCGGTTGCCTGACTGATACCGACGAGCCGCG
>Ga0213861_10000889_pt1 | contig 26907 bp, 26 predicted proteins | sample PICome_4_FD_160110 | JGI IMG/M metagenome (GOLD analysis project Ga0213861, IMG submission 160110) | Coastal seawater microbial communities near Pivers Island, North Carolina, United States - PICO131 | ecosystem: Environmental > Aquatic > Marine > Coastal | place: USA: North Carolina... | reverse complement strand
TGTTCTGTTGGGAATTCTGTCACAAATTCAAGTATAGTCATTGTTTTTTTATTACAAATTAATGACAGCACTCCGTAATCTATTTACGTTCTGGTATTATTGCGACGAATCAAAAAATTTATAAGCTATTTATCTAATAATCAATTTTTCAGTGGCATGCGCATCATTTTGCTCAATGTTGATCACATAAATGCCTTTTTCAATTGAGTTCAAATTAATTTGCGTGAATCCATTTCCTTGTCCTTGAAGAACAATGCTGCCTTTCAAATCTACAATGGTATAAATAAATTCTCCGGTAATCTGTAGGTCTACTACTTCACCTTCATTCGGATTGGGGTACAATTTAAAATCAATTGTGTTCTCATATAATCCGCCAGTTTCAACCGGCTCATCTTCATAAACAATATCCGACTTAAATGCAGTTGCAAATGAATAAACTGGGCTTTCTTCTCTTCTTCCTGGAGGCAAAGAAGCTACTTTCAGCGCTAGTCCAACAGCTTGGTCCGCCAATGCTGTATATCCTTCAGTGCCCGTTAAAGGTCCAGTCCCTTCCCACATTTCTGATGCATCTCTATTTGAGAAACCGCCTGTAAATCCTTTCCACTCTGGACCATTCGCTTCTAATATCATTTCAGCTGTCCAAGCACTTGTTTGTGTTGCAGATACAATTACTGAATCATCCGCCATTTCAGATTGAGATTCTATTGTATTTGAAGTTACAAATGACCAACCTATCGATTGATTGTGATCAGGATCAATATTTCGGTAATAGTAAACATCTGTAAATGTTTCTGATCCTACATTGTCAAATTCAATAAATGTTCTGTAAAAGTGTTGATCCTTTTTTAAGGTATAAGTGAGCATAACTACTATGCTGTCGCTTGCTGGCATTCCTTCCCAGTTTACAATAATTGAATCAACAGTCTCGTAATAAGAAGTGATTTCACCTGGGATTTCAAATAATCCTACGGCGTTATTCGCCAAGTCGTAATCAACACCACCTACTGTATATCCAATTCCAAAACCCGATTCAGGAGAACCTGGTTGATAAAAGTCACCGTTGTATTCAACCCATCCATCTGCTGCTGGATTTGCAACAAAGCCAAGTTTTTCAGTAGCTCCTCTGTAATGAGTGGCTATTGCCGTGTCTAGAGGCGCGCCTTCGTAGCCCGCTTCGTGGATTCCTATCTCAATATAATCACCGATCATAAAGGCATGGTCGCCACTGGTTTGTGCATTTAGGTTTGCACCCATTCCAATTGTTGCCAAAGCAAGAATTGTAAAAGAAAGTCTCGTTTTTTTCATTTGTTTAATTTTTGATTAAGTAAAATTTAAGGATGGTTGCGAAGTCTAAGATACTTCAAAAAATTCAATTTTGAATATACTAATGGTTTGTTTGGTAGTTTTAAATGCTTAAAAGGATTAAATCGACTCATTCAAAGCCTAAAATAGGAAGAACTTTTCGATTGCCGCCATTGGCACGAAAGCTCACGCCGATTTGTTTCGTAAATAAGTCAGACGTTGAATAAAAGTTAGCGCTAAAAGTTGATTTTATTTTGTAATCAATTTCTTAGAGCTGTGAATAATTCTATAAAAAAGCGCTCAAATTACGGCATTATAATTTTACTAATGTTGGCTGGCTAGTCCATTTTTTTATTGCCCTTTGTCATTGCGCGCATTTTTAGACCAGCGTTAATGAGCACATTAGAGTTGGACAATACACAACTTGGAAACTGCTTTTCAGTGTATGGAATTTTGGCTTTGATTGCTTATTTTCTTGGAGCATTTATAACCGATTTAGTCGCTCCACGCAAACTAATGGCCTTGGCTTTAATTTTAACAGCATTAGTTGTTGCCGTTAGTTTAATTTCCGTTGTTGGTTATTTTCCGGATATCTTTATGGGACCCTTGATAGGGTATTTTCTCGATACGTATCCAGGTGAATTAGGATTTAAATGGGTGTTCGGGATTCTAGCAGTTTGCTCCTTTTATAGGATTAATCACCACAATCATTTTCAAGAAAATAACGAATTCGAATTCAGATAATTTTAAGTCATTTTAAGGCAATACAATACAATACAATACAATTAACCTTAAGCAGTAGTAATTGTATTAAACTAAATGAATGGGAAATGATAGGTTAGATGGCCGAAATTCAACCCCCAATTATCAAGCTGTTTTTTTGCCCTTATTTTTGCCGTCGAGCCATTTGCCCTCTTTAACTTGGCCCAAGTAAGTAACGATTTTACTTCTACCGTACTGTTCCATTGCCAACTCAACTTCCGCCATGTTTTCTCTTCTTATTTTCACAGGTGAATTAGAACCTTTAGTTCTTAATTCAATGTAAAACCCCTCTTTTAGTTCGGCCTGTTTAGTAGCCGGTCTTCCTTTGCGTTTCATGTAATAATTTTGACCTAATTTAATAGAATTCTATCGAAAACAAATGTTTTTGACTAAAAATATTATAAAATGACCTATTTAAACGATAGAAGGTGTTTTTTAAGGACAAGTTTATGTGTTTATATCGATATGATTACTAAAATCTAATAAACGCAACGTGCGCAACCAACGAATTGATTGCGCGAATGGTCCAAGATTAACCCGAGATGGACCAATGATTGCGTTGCAGTTGCATACATTTTGTTAGGTGAAGGCTTTACTATAAATTCTATGAGTCGAAGGACTTATAATGTTCGTCTTGAATTACATGTCTGTTATTTGCAGTGCAACTTGCTTTTACAAGTTTTGAGTAAAAATAATAATTATTGTTCACTACAAATATGCGAATAAACTGACGGTGAAAATAGGATGTTAATACGCGCTTGCCTTAAACCGTGATAAATACCCATTAGCGATTTATTTTAGATAATTGGCAAATTATCAGCGTTAATAATACCGTTTTGAACTGCGTAAATAACAAGTCCTGCAACGTTTTTAGCCCCGGTCTTTACAAATAAATTGTTTTTGTGGCCTTCTACTGTTCTTTTAGTAATAAATAGTTTTTCATGCCATTATCTAAATGAGTCTATTCAAAAATGATTAAATTTAGAAGGAAACTTGATTGTTTTGATCAACAATACAGCTATGAAATATATTTTAAACACCTTTCTCTTATTAGTAATTAGTACATTTTCTTATGCGCAAAGCAGCCCTTCGACCTTCGGCGGAGGGGAGTATGCCGTTCCGCATTCTGAAGATAATTGTCTTTCTGAGGCCGATCGAAAGGCTATTCGCGCCGATTTAAGAATAAACGTTGAAATGCTCCGAGCCGAGGGGAAATTGAACTTCTCGGATGATCGTGAAGATGTTAAATTTATTTGGCCCTTACAAAAAGCTGCTGGGTTTGAATGGAACAGTTATTACGGCATTTCGAATTATGTAGATCAAAATCCAACTCCTGCATTGGGCGACTATTATTGTAATGAGCGAACCTATAACGGTCACAAAGGGACAGACATTTTTACATGGCCCTTTCCATGGTATATGGTTGACAATGATTTGGTTGAAGTGATTGCGGGTGAAGCAGGGGTGATTATTAATAAAGCGGATGGATTTGATGACGATCACTGTGAATGTTTTGGGTCTTGGAATGCTATTTATGTACAACATGAAGATGGTTCGGTTGCTTGGTACGGTCATATGAAAGAAGGATCTCTTACCGACAAGGAGGTCGGTGATGAGGTGACTGAAGGTGAATTTTTAGGAATTGTGGCAAGTTCTGGTTGTTCAAGTGGGCCACACTTACATTTGGAAATATATGATGCTGATGGTGATTTAGTAGATCCTTATGCTGGCGATTGTAATGACTTTAATGTTGATTCTTGGTGGGAAGATCAAGATGAAAATAGAGTGCCGACACTTAACACCATATTAACGCATGACGAAACCCCGGATCATGGCTGCCCATCCATAAATGAAGATCCGCACATGTCCAATGATTTTTATTCTGGAGACGAAATTTTCACTGCATTTTATTTTCATGATGGATTGGAGGGAACTGTATTTGACTGCCGAATTAGAAGGCCAGATGGCTCTATTTGGAATGATTGGTCTTATACAATTGGTGTAACCTATAATGCTTCTTGGTGGTATTGGTCATGGTTCTTGCCAGATGATGGTCCAAATGGAGTTTGGACACTTGAGGCAGATTATCAAGGAGTGACCGTGATTCATGAATTTAATTACAACGTATATGTTGGTGTTGATGAAACTATAATTGATGAAATTAAGATTGTACCAAACCCTTCAAGTACAGATTTTATTAGAATTGAAGGGAGCTCAATTGACGCAAAAATTGAAGTTTATGATGCACGAGGTAAATTAATTAAAAGAATGTCGAATACCCCGCAACTGGACGTTTCTGAACTTTCTGCGGGGCTATATTATCTATCCATTCACGCAAAGGGTGAAACCGTTGTGAAAAAGTTTGTTAAGAACTAAATAAAGGCAAAATTAAGTACAAGCTAATGCAAACAAACTATTTATTTCAATCTAATCGGTTGGGATTTAGAAATTGGAAAATAGGGGATCACGAGCCATTTGCTGATTTAAATAATGATCCCGAAGTCATGGCTTTTTTGCCAAAGGGACTGTGCGTTGAGGAATCTTCTGAAATGATTAGCAGAATGGAAAACACTCACAATGATCTTGGTTTTACATTTTTTGCGGTAGATCTTCTTGAAACAAATGAATTTATTGGATTCATTGGCATAATTCGTTCCTCCTTTGACGCTTTTTTCACGCCATGCTATGAAATAAGCTGGAGATTGAAAAGATCTGTTTGGAACAAAGGCCTAGCAGCAGAAGGAGCCATTGCCTGTTTGAAATATGGGTTTGAAGTTTTACAAATGGATAATATTCATTCCATTACCTCAGTATTAAATAAAAAAATCGGAATACATAATGCAAAAAATTGGTATGACAAAGCTTGGCGAATTTGATCATCCGAAATTGGAGGCGAAGCACCCACTTAAGCGACATGTTGTTTATCAAATCTCAAAATAGCGTCCAATAAAGCAAAATGATTTAGATCATTTTAACGCACATTATGCAATTTCGGATTATTTTGCATCAAGATTAAAACTAGCAGAATGAAAACAATTATATACTTTCTTTTAATTTTTACAACAATCACAGTTAATGCTAAAACTGAGCCGGTAACCGTCTGGTATTTTTGATCAGTAGCCTTGCAAGCTAAAATCATTTTTAACAAACTGTTAACGGTAATAAATCACCTTTTTACCTACCTTTGCACTAATGTTGAGAATAAAAGCAATATTTTTACTGACTCTTTTTTCGTTTTCCGCTTTCGGAAACACGTTTGAAATTCACTATTGTGAAGGGGAAGTAACGGATATTTCTTTGTTTGGTTCGGCTAATTGTGTGTGTGAAAATGAAGTAGTTTTCGCTGAAGAAGAAGCATGTCATGCTGAACATAGCTCTTGCTGTGATAAGTCGCCTGTAGCGGAACAAGATCAGAATTTAGAAGAAAAACCCTGTTGCGAATCAGTGTTTGGTCAGGTAATTAACACGATTGAATTCCAACATACGCCTAAATCTATTCAACAAGCTTGGATTGCATTATTGGTCTTAAATCCTTCTTTATTTTTAGCGGAAGCTACTGAGGTTAATTCGGAATTAACCTATTTAGACCCCGAGTCTTGGGTCGACATCCCAATTAAATTACAACGGTTCTTAATTTGATTTCACATCTCCACGCATAACTATGACGTGGGTGTGTCTCTTAACTTGATTTGATCTTTTTCATTCAGTGAATAAGCGACAAATGATTGATTATTAAATAAATTAAGAATCCAGAATGAATAAAATTATAATCGTTTTCATCTGCCTGTTCTCCTCTCATTTATATGGGCAGGAAACGGACCTTCAGTTGAAAGGAAAAATAATCACTATAAATGCTGAGGGAGATGAGGAGACTGTTCCAGGAGCTAAAATCCAGTGGGTTTTAAATAAAGCCGTCGCCTTTTCTGATGATGCGGGCCAATTTGAAATTGCAGCTGCGTCCTTGCCAGACACGCTCATGATCAGTTTCATTGGCTTTCAAACCATTTATTATAAGGTGGTAGATCCAAGTTTAGATTTTGTCTTTAATTTAAAAGAGGGTAAAGTATTAGATGGAATTGTGGTGATTGGTGAGAATTTGGGGAAACATATTGATTTAATGGATCCCAGACATGTTGAAACCATTGGGACAGATGAGCTGAGAAAAGCGGCTTGCTGTAATTTGTCAGAGTCATTTGAAACAAACGCCTCGGTTGATGTCAACATTACAGATGCTGTTTCGGGCGCTAAAAAAATTCAAATGCTTGGGTTAGATGGTGTATATACGCAGTTACAATGGGAGAATATCCCCCTCGTTCGCGGACTTTCTACATCTTATGGTTTGAGTTTTACACCAGGCACTTGGATTGAATCCATCCAAATTACAAAAGGAACAGGTTCTGTTTTGAACGGCTATGAATCAATGGCGGGTATGATTAATTTGGAATTGAAAAAACCAAATGAGGCTGAACGTTTATATGTTAATTTGTATGGAAATAAATTTAGCCGTGCAGAAATTAACGTGCATGGTGCGCAAGTGCTGAGTAAAAAATGGTCAACGCTTTCTCTTGTTCATATTTCTAATCAGTTTGTAGAAACAGATGTGAATAAGGATGGCTTTCGTGATATGCCAATAGGATATATCGCAGCCGCAATGCACCGTTGGAATTTCGAGGGTAAAAATTCAGAAGCCAAGTTTGGAATTAAAGCAATACTTGGTGATAAGCAAGGCGGACAATTGGGCAGCAGTTCAGATGCTCCTCTAGGTTCAGCTTGGAACGCACGTTTTAAAACGCAACATGTCGAGCTATTTGCTAAAAATGGATATTTCTTAAAAAAGAGAAAGTTCGGAAGCATTGGCTTAATCGGTCAAGCCAAGTATCATGAGATGCACAATACTTTTGGCAATACCAGTTATGAAGGAACGCAACGCAAAATCTATCTGAACTCTATTTATGGTGATATTATTGGAAATACCAATCACAATATCAAAACGGGATTGAGTTTTCTATTAGATGATTATGACCAAACCTACAACGACTCTACTTTTTTAAAGACTGAGATTGTGCCTGGCGCTTATGCTGAGTATACCTATAATAGTAATGATAAGGTAATTGTGGTTGCAGGATTTCGGGCAGACTATCATAATTTATATGGACCGCTAATTACTCCGCGGATTCACGGAAAGTGGAACATTAGTAAGAAAAATGCTTTACGTGTGAGCGTTGGTCGTGGTTATCGCGTTCCAAATCCGTTTGCAGATTACAATAGTCAAATGGCAAGTAGCAGGCTTTGGGTGGTTTCCCCAGATATTGTGCCTGAAGATGGAATTAGCGCAGGGGTTACTTTTACTCAAAAGTTTTTGGTGAATGACAATGTTGCCTCATTTACGATAGATTACTTCTATACGCATTTTCTAAATCAACTTGTAGTTGATATGGATATTAGTGCAAACGAAGTTCATATTTACAACACCAATGCAACGTCATTTTCACATAGTGCCCAAGCTGAATTATCTATCCAGCCAGCAAAAGGTTTCGAGTTAAGAAGCGCCTTTAAATATTATGATGTGCGTGGAACGTTTAATAACATTTTAACACAAAAGGCATTTGTTCCAAAGTTTCGGGTCCTTTTAAATGCGGGATATCAAACCAGAAATAAAAAATGGGGATTTGATCTCACAGGAAATTGGATTGGTAAAAAACGATTGCCTTCAACTGCTACAAATCCAGAAATATATCAACGTGATGTGATTTCAAAAAATTTCTGGATGTTAAATAGCCAAATCACATATAATTTTAAGAACTTTAGCGTCTACTTAGGCGGTGAAAATCTGTTGAATGTCATTCAAAATGATGCAATTATTTCGGCAGAAGACCCTTTTGGAGCGTATTTTGATGCTACCCAAGTATGGGCACCTATAAGTGGAGCAAATATTTACGCAGGATTGCACTTTTCAATTAAACAAAAAAAGAAATAAAATGATAAAAATGAAAAATATAGGATTAGTAATGATGTTGTTCATGATGACTGCATTTAGCGCCAATGCAACAACTGTTGTGCAAGGAAAAGAAAAGGCGAAAAAAGTAAAAACAGTTCGCTTTTTGACAAGCGCAATTTGTGGAGAATGTAAAGAACGTATTGAAAAAGCCTTGAATTACACTAAAGGTGTTGTTTTTGCTGAATTGGATGAAGAATCAAAGGAAGTAACTGTAAAGTATAAAACGAAGTTTTTAAACGAAGATGAGGTGAAAGCTGTTGTAACAGGTTTAGGTTATGATGCTGCTGATACGAAACGAGACGAAGAAGCATTTAATAAATTGCCAAAATGCTGTCAATCTCCTGGCCATTGCGCTAGAGATTAAAAAAATCAATTATATGATAGAGATACCGCTTCAGAAATGAGGTGGTATTTTTTTTGAATATATTATCCAGTATCGTATACCTTGATATCCTTGTATTAAAACCATATTTTTGTTTTGGCCCTTTGTAATGGAAGATTTTGAAGTTGTGGGAGACAATGAACTTTCGATAAATACAAAACATTACGGCCAGTACATCTACAACATTAAAACGAGATTATTTGAGAAAAAATCTGATTTGAGTGCCATCAGTTTATTTCGAGCAAATAATTTTATCGTACTGCAATCTTTCTCAGGTTCATTGGTGTTTTATGACTTGGATAAGAAAGAGGTGTATAATCGATTTAATGGACATAAAGAATTTGTGACCGATCTGAATTTTCATCCAGATGGGGATAAGTTGTTTTTGAAACCTATAATGCTGCGTACGGATGGGACGGGAATTTTTTGGACGCTGGTAACGTAATAGACGGAGTTTATATCTGGAAAATTGAATTTGGAGATTCTAAGACGGATGAAAAGCACAAACATGCTGGTCATGTTACAATCCTAAAATAAGGAGAAGCCCTCAAATTAGATCCTTTAGTTGGAACGTGATTCTTTCATGTTGATTTCAATAATGCGCATAACACACTTTTTTTTCGCTGCACCCAAGGCGGAGTATCGCGTTCTGAAGGACTGCATCCAAAACCATCAAAAAAACGCGAATAATCCACTCAAAAAAACTATTTTTAAGAAAAAATCAATCAATGGAATTTTTACCTGAGAAAATAGACCAATACGCCGGGGAACACACCACCGCCGAATCTCCCTTATTGGCGAACTTATCCCGCGAAACTCACTTAAAAGTTTTGGTGCCTAGAATGCTGTCTGGTCACATACAAGGAAGGTTTTTAAGTATGATAGCTCATATGCTAAAGCCTAAATTTATTCTAGAAATCGGCACTTACACAGGTTACTCTGCGCTTTGTTTGGCTGAAGGACTTCATTCCGACGGGAAAATAATCACCATTGATAATAATGATGAATTAAAGGAAATTCATGACGCTCACATGAATAATTCAGAATTCGACAACCAAATTGAGTTTAGGTTAGGCCCCGCTTTAGATATTATACCAACCTTAGAAAACAACATTGATTTAGTTTTTATTGATGCCGATAAGCCGAATTATAGCAATTATTTTGACGCTGTTATTGATAAAATGAGTCCGGGTGGATTTATATTGGCAGATAATGTACTCTGGAGTGGTAAAGTAGCCGAAGAAATCAAACCAAATGACAAAAGCACAATTGCGATTAATGCGTTTAACAAAAAAGTACACGACGATCCAAGAGTAGAGAACGTCTTAATTCCAATCCGTGACGGAATCATGGCTTTAAGGAAAATTTGATAGACACTGAGTAATGATCGAATTGTAATTTTAGTTGGACCATTAAACGATTTAGATATGAAATCATTACACAAAATACTAACGACTAGAAACTAGTGACTAACGACTAAAAAAAATGACTGATAAACCAATAGACTTTCGAAGCGACACCGTGACAAAACCAAACAAAGCCATGCGACAATTTATGCTCACGGCGAATGTAGGGGATGATGTTTTCGGAGATGATCCAACGGTGAATGAATTACAGCGGATTGGTGCAGAAATGTTCGGAATGGAAGCCGGGTTATATTGCTCGTCAGGAACACAAACCAATCAGATTGCGATTAATGTTCATACGCAGCCGGGTGATGAAGTGATCTGTCATGAAGAGGCGCATATTTATCGGTACGAAGGCGGCGGAATTGCAAAAAATTCTGGTGCATCTGTTCGTTTTATTCGCGGAAATCAAGGACGCATAAATCCGGATGAAATAGTGGATAATATAAATCCGGACGATCAGCATTACCCTGTTACTACACTTGTAAGTATTGAAGATACTGCCAATAGAGGAGGAGGACTGTGTTATGATTTTGAGGACATTAAACGAATTAGTCATATTTGTAAGGACAATAACCTCGCTTTCCATTTAGATGGCGCACGGGTTTTTAATGCATTGGAGGTAAATGGAATTAGTCCCTTAGAATATGGACGCCAATTTGATTCAATTTCTATCTGCCTTTCTAAAGGGCTGGGCGCTCCAGTTGGCTCATTGCTATTGGGTACAAAGGACTTTATCACTAAAGCTCATAGAGTGCGCAAAGCTTTTGGCGGTGGAATGCGACAAGCTGGAATAATTGCTGCGGGCGGAATATATGCCTTACAAAATAATGTGGCACGTTTGCGTATTGATCATGAAAATGCGAAGCGTGTTGAGACTATTTTAGCATCAAAAAACTGGGTTAAGGAAGTACTTCCGGTTCAAACAAATATTGTGGTTGCAATTTTAGCAGATGGAATAAAAGAGGGAGATGTTGTAACGCAATTGCATGAAAAGGGTATATTATGTGTGGGTTTTGGTAAAGGCCGAGTGAGATTTACAACCCATTTAGATGTGTCTGCTGAGGATATTGATCATTTAGCAGCAAGTTTACCAGGTGATTTATAGAAATATGTATCAAAAAAATATCAATATTTTAACATTAATTTTCGGAATAGGTCTCCTGCTCGTTTCTTGCAGTAACGCAGAATGGAACGCCATTGATCAAAAAAAATTAATGAAACAATGTACTGACGAGGGCGGATCAAAATCGTATTGCAAATGCTATTTAAAAAATGCAATGAAAGCCTATCCAAATGCCAAAGATATGGAAGATTTAGATTTTGAAGCTTCAGTCGAACTCTCATTAGAATGCGAATGAATTGGAAAAATACCATAGGATTCTGCTTAATTATGGGTTTAGTAGCTTGTAACGGCGCTGAAGAGAAACCTGACATCATCTCAATGGAAGATTTTGTTGGAGAAACAGGTGAACTTGAAGAAGACACCAATGTTGTGGTGGATGCCGTCATTGAAGTTCCTACAGGAACAATGGGTTTATTTGTGCACAACCAATTGCAAAGTTTTGACACGATCTCAATCGACGAGTTTCATCCCATAGATCGGTTCACATATAATCAGCGCAATAAGATTCTATTTAGGGCAAAAACGGATGTCCCTTATGGTGAAAATATAATGGTAACGCCGCGTGCGGAATTCTTCTATTATACCTTTAGCGATACCACTAAAACGAAGAATGCTTTCTACAATTGGTTAGATGGTTTTAATAATGGAGAGGGCGACGAAGTAAAATTGAATCAAGATGCCAATAGCATTAAAACCCCGCCTCGTTTTGTTTTGGCTTACGATACGGTAATCCTTACAGTAAACTATATGTGCGAACATCAAAAACAAGATTGGTCTACATTTGAAGACAGCATCATTTCACGATTTGGAAAAGACTATAACTACAGAATGGAAATAGGCTGTGGCGGACCGTTAAAATGGAAATAACCTCAATCAATCATTGAATCAGTAAGTTTAGAATGTCGCACTCACGAAACAGACTTTTTTCACGTTAATAATATAAAGAGAAAGACTCCTATATCAAATTAAAAACCTCAAAACGAACACAACACGAAACATTAGATACTAACTGCCAAGCCCTAGATACTGAAAAAAACAAATGACCAAATTCAAGGAAATAATAAATATCATCATAAAGTTCTTTCCGTTGCAATTGGTTTTTCTGCAGTTGAAAAAAAGTCATTTCATTGTGGCAATATGGCTCGTTTTTATTGGGTTTGTGACTCAAAGTATAGGTGCGAAATTTGGTTTACCCTATCTGTTTTTATCACCCGAGTATTTGGGGCAAGTGAATTGGGTGTCATACATGATTCTAGGATTTGCCATTGGAGGATTCTACATGGCATATCACCTCTATAGTTACATTATTTTAGGACCATCCTTTCCTTTTTTAGTGACATTTTCAAAGCCTTTTTTTAAATTCTCGATTAACAATTCAACCTTTCCAATTCTCTTCTATATATTATTAGTTACCAATATTTATGACGTTCAACACAACGAAGAATTAATAGGTTTAGGAGAAATTATAGGAGAAATTATTGCTTTAACTGGCGGAATTATTCTATTCATCTTGATCTCAGTATTTTACTTTTTCAAAACAAACCTTGACGTTCTGAAACTGAAAGGACGCAAAAAAAAAAAGAAAGAGAGCAGAGGTTTATATAGCCTCGCTAAATCTTTATTCGCACGAGAAAAATTTTGGTTTCAAGCACGACCAACTATTACGTATCAGCCGTCCTATTACTTTTCATCATTGCATAAAATCACACGTGCAAGACCAGCTCAACATTATGATCGAAAGGTAATTCGAGACATTTTTAGACAGAATCATTTAAACGCCTCGGTATTCGAATTAGCACTTGTGGCTTCATTTATTGCAATGGGATTATTGCAAGATTTTACTTTAGTTGTAATTCCATCTGGAGCTAGTTTTTTCCTCTTAAGTACCATTTTATTAATGGTGGTCACTATTTTTTATTCGTGGTTTAAAGGCTGGGCGGTGAGTTTAATCGTACTCACATTAATCACCGTAAATTATATCTCAGACGGAACAGGCTTCTTACGTTCTGATAATAAAGCGTATGGACTTTCTTATGAACAAGATGTTCCGTACAATCTGGCAGTACTTAAAGCACAACAATTTGATGATGAAGCCATGCAAAATGACTTGGTGCACCATATTCAAATTCTGGAAAAATGGAAAACTAAAGCTAGTTTAGCTCAAGGAACCGATAATCCTAAACTGGTCATTTTAAATTGCTCTGGTGGAGGTTTACGGGCTGCCATGTGGACGCATTATATTATGCAAGAGGCGGACGAGCGAACCGGCGGTAGTTTTTTCAAAAGCACACATATGATTACTGGTGCATCTGGAGGAATGATCGGTGCGGCCTATTTTAGGGATATCTATGCAAACACAAGTTTTGAGGAGCGCTTAACCAAAAAAGAGCTTTATCTGGAAAATATTTCGAAAGATTTGTTGAACAAGGTGGCATTTAACTTGGCGGCTCATGATATTTTCTTGCGTTATCGAAAATTTGAAGAAAAAGGGGAAGTTTATTTGAAAGATAGAGGTTTCTCTTTTGAGGAACAACTGAATAATAATACAGAGGGGGTTATGAATAAAACCCTAGGTGATTATGTGGAACCGGAATTTCAGAGTAAAATTCCGCTCATGATTTATTCCCCAACTATTATTAATGATGGTAGGCGATTAATTATTGGGGCCCAGCCCTATGGTTTTTTAAATGGAAATAATTTTGTCCATAAGAATTTGGGACCAGAGAATGTGGAGTTTATCAAGCTTTTTAAAAACAATAGAGCGTTGGATGTGCGGAATACATCTGTGTTAAGGATGAATTCTACATTCCCTTATATTTTGCCAATGGTTTCTTTACCAACTTATCCAAAGGTACATATTATGGATGCAGGAATAAGAGATAATTATGGAACAAAAAGCACGGTGCGCTACATAGTGTCGTTGCAAGATTGGCTTCGCGAAAACACAAATGGAGTAGTTGTGGTTGAAATTCGTGATATAAATAAGGATTATGATTTGTCTGATGATGGAGAATTTTCGTTATTTGATCGTGTAATTAAACCTGCTTCGAATTTTTATGGTAACTTTTATCAATCACAAGAATTTAATTCAAATGAATTGATTGAAAGTAATTTATGCGAAGACTTGCCAATAGATGTTTTGACTTTCGTACTGCGCAAAGACCCTTTAGAGAAGATTGCATTGAGTTGGCATTTAACTCAACGCGAAAAAAATGACATTAAGCGAACTTTTCAGAATGAAAAAAATCAAAAAGAATTAAAGAAATTAATAGATTTGTTAGCCCCTTAATTGTTTGAAGCTTAATGGAAAATAAATACGAAGACGAAAATCCTAAACCAAATGATGGTCAACCGAATGGTAATGGAAGTTCTGAGACTTTCGGTCCTAACCCTGTCGGGGAGGATTGGAAAACAAGTGAAGTGGATCCTACCAAAATTAAGATTGAGAAAAATGTCGGTGAATTAGCCTCAGGGACTATTCAATTCATCAAAAGCACGCTCTCTTTAAGACATGGTAAGTACGATTATAAAGCAGTAGTTGCTGCAGCCAAGGAAAATGTCCTTTTTGAAGGATACAATGTTTGGATTCTAATCTGTTCGATTGTTGTGGCTTCCATTGGTTTGGATATGGGATCGATACCGGTTGTAATTGGAGCCATGTTAATTTCGCCATTGATGGGACCAATTCGTGGAATTGGCTTTGGAGTTGGAATGAATGATTTGGGTTTACTTAGGTCATCCGTGAAGAACTATGGTGTGATGGTCGCCATTAGTTTAGTAACTTCAATCGTATACTTTTTAGTTTCACCTACAGATATTGAAAATAGTGAATTACTAGGTAGAACAGAGCCTACTTTTTTAGACGCAATGATTGCCTTTTTTGGCGGCCTAGCTGGAATTATAGCAGCATCTAACGGGAAAAATGATACAGTTATCAGCGGAGTGGCAATTGCAACAGCATTAATGCCTCCATTGTGCACCGCCGGTTGGGGATTGGCCAACGGCGAATGGACTTACTTTTTAGGAGCATCTTATTTATTTTTATTGAATTCCCTATTCATAGCCTTATCAACAGTAATTTTATTGCGCTATCTTAAATTTCCGAAAATTGAATATTTAAGTAAGAAAATAGAGAAGAAAGTTCAGAATTACATCATCCTTTTCATGATATTGATCATTACGCCGTCGGGTTATTTATTCTATAGAATGGCAAAGCGCAGTAGTTTTGAATCGAACACAGCCACCTTTGTAGAGAATGTGGTTAAACACTCTAAAACTAACTTAGCCGTTACTTACGATCCTCAATTCGACTGGAAGGAATCTGTAATTGAATTAACGGTCGCTAACGCATATATTGATAAGGATATGCAAGGATACTGGAATCGGCAATTAAGCGTTTACGACCTTGAATATGCCGAAATTAAAATCATTCAAGGAGAAGATATTTTGACCTCTATTGACACAAAAATACAAGACGCCTTTGGGCAGGTGGGCAATATTAATGAGTTAGTTAATATGGTTGATAATAAGGACCTTGTTATTGGTGAATTACAAACTAAATTCGAAGCTTATAAGGCTGCCGAAGAAGCTAAAAAAGATAAACTTGACTTGAATCATATCTTAACGGGTTTCAAAGTAGAGTATCCTGAAATCAACAACCTAGCAATTAATCGCAGCTACAGTGTGAATGCCAAAAATCAAATGGACACAACGTATATTATTGCGGTGAATTTTAAACCAGAAGTGGACGCGGTAGAGCAGAAAAAGCTCAAATCACGTATTAGCCGTAAGTTTTGTTTTGATTTGAAAACGAGCAGTGGAGTTGAGCTTGATTCGGTCAGTGTTGTAAATTATTAAATGTAATGAGGTCAATAGTGCTCATTTTGGCAATTTGCATCAGCATCCATAGCACGGCACAACCTTCTTTTGGCGTTCATAGTAAAGTCGGTCAGAATAGAATAGGCGTTTTATACGAGCTGGGAGGCAGCTGTCAATTTAAAAATCATGGGTTTATTTTAGGTGCGCGGTTTTACGAACCAGACCTTGTTTTCGAACAGAATTATCCAGGGCTTAGTTTGGGATATGACTATTCATTCAGAAGCAATAAAAAAATGAAGATCATTATAGGTGGCACACTTGGAATCTTCTGTGAAAAGAAATTAATCACAACCTTATGGCTTTTCGATCCTAAAATGATCTTAGGGCCTTCTTGGAATTTGTCAGACCATTTTAAACTGGAATTACTAGCTGGGTTTGGGACCACAGTGAATGCAGTCAATTCCGGATTTTACGAAAACAAGAGTAAATTTACTTATCTAAACTATGAATTGGCGTTGGGGCTTAAATATCATTTTGGGGTTAATTCTGTCGATTAATTCTTCCTGTGAAAAGGAAGAATATCACGTTTTTCCAATGGTTTATGGACATGCAGGAACTGCGTTGGCGGATGAGCGCGCGGTTTATCCACCTAACTCTGAACAGTCTATATTGTATGCTTTGAATGCGCTGGATGCGGCTGGAACTGAAGTGGATGTCCAAATGACGAAAGACAGTGTTTTAGTGCTCTTTCACGACGAATTTATCGCACTTGATCAAAAAAATGATTTAACATGTATTCCAGAAGTAAACTGGGAAGATATCGAACTTCATAATGATGGCAAAAAGCATCCTATAATTCGGCTGTCCCAGCTTGTTACCATTATGAAAACTAATCCTAAAAAAGTGATATTAGATTTGAAACATTATAACTATTGTACCGAGGAATTTGTGAACTCTGAGACCTATAATTGGGCGCTGAATAATGAAATGGCCGAACTCGAAGAATATAAAAAATGGCGTTTCACAGCGAATAGCAGAAATATTGATCTGCTTGCCGAAATCGATTGTGGTGAAATGCAAAAAGCCTTCGAAACAGAAAATATACAGCTTGGTATTGATTATGTAAATGCTTATGAGCTGGACCTAATCGTTATTCGTTTAAGCGCGCTAACTGAAGAGGGCGCAATATTATTAGATAATGCCAATGTCGATTACGGATTATTGAGCGTGAAAACAAAAAAAGAAATTAAAGCAACGGCAAATTTTAAACCGCGTATTATTATTTCTGATAATATTGCAGGGACAAAAGGATATTACAACTAATTATGGCGAAGAAGAAAAAGAGAATTGATATCGTTTATTCAACCAATCCAAATTTTGGATATGATGATGGAGAAGAGGAAGAAGAGGAAACATTAGAACCGAATCAGCAGGACTTGCGTGTTTTAGTAGATCGCAAGCAGCGAAAAGGAAAAGAGGTAACATTAGTTACTGGATTTGTTGGGACTGATGAAGATTTAAAAGATTTGGGTAAATCAATCAAGCAAAAATGTGGTGTCGGCGGTGCTGTGAAAAACGGCGAAATTATGATCCAAGGAAATGTGGTAAAAAAAGTACTTGACATTCTACACAAATCAGGCTACAAAGCCAAACAAAGCGGTGGTAATTAGCACATAAAACGAATTGGAAAAAGGCTTAAAAATGAAAATGAGCCTACCCGATTCTGGACATTTGAGTGTGAAGCACTCATTTAACCAATTTAAACCCTATGAAAAGAAGTCCAAAACCGGGGGCTCATTTCATATAGACAAGATCGTCTATACTTACCCTTGTCTTAAAGGTACAGTGTTTTCTCTGATCTTTTTACGATAAAAACTTCACCTGTTTGAATTATTGATTTAAATGGATGTTTAAACGTGTAAATAGAAATTTAGCTTAGGTTTCTAAATAAATAATGTGCCTAACTTCACTGGAATCGCTTCGTCTCAACTTTATAAATACTTACATTTTTCTTACCTTCCTTCACATCTTTAGTTCCTAGTAAATAAGCTCCACTATTCGAATAGGGTGAAGGAGCTAAACTAATTCCACGCCCTGTGGTATAATCCTCTTCGTAATTTTCAATTCGGTGTCCCAAAACTTTACCGTCATCAGATAGAACGGCAACATAAAAATCTTTGTGATTACTTGTAATTCCTTCTAGACAATTGGGTTCGCCATAACCTCCGCAAATATAAACGAGTCCATCTTTAACCATAAGGTCAGCAATAATATCATTTGCGCCAGATCTTCCGAGTTGAACATTCCATTCTTCGGTTCCGTTTAAATTTAACTTCAACACTTCTAAATCATCTCCACAATAAGTACCATTATTTTCGTATCCAAAAACATAAAGTGAATTTCCCTCTCTGGAAATATCCCATGGTTCTGTTGAAAGTCCAAATTCATTGTCAATTGTCCCGTTTGAACCATCTAGTTCATATAGATGATTATAGACATCTAGAATGTATATTTGATCGGTTGGTGGATAATACGCACTAAGGTGAGATCGAATTCCAGAGAATTCTTCTCGCCACAATTCAGAAAAGTAAAAATCGTACTTCGCAACTACAGCAACACCCACATTTCCACTCGCAGATATCATAATAATTCCATCATCTGCAAGGTGAAGCCGAGGAGCACTTGGCAGACCCACGCCGAATTGTTCTCGCGTAGCAAAATCCTTTGAGATGATAGCTAAATTCGCAAGCTCGCCTGAATATACCTGACTGATCAGCACGCTGCCGTCTGGAAGCATAATATAGTCATGGATTTTATAAGGATTATGGATACGCTCCTTTTCAAAAAGCGATTGATCAGTCAGCAATAATGTATTCTGAGAAAAATGGCCCGTTCCAACTACCATTAAATATTCTGTAGTATTAGCTCTTTTCATTGATGAGGGCGTTTCATCAAGATCAGAAAAATCTCTAACCGTTTTCAGTTTAAGTTTAGAAAAGTCCTTATAATATTCCTTTTTACAAGCAATTAAAGTGAACAACAATAGACTAATAATTATGAACTTATGGGTGTTAAACATGTCTCGTCCTTTAAGTTTGTACTCAAAGTACAACCAATAAGTATTAAAGGTTGTATGAATTCAATATGGTAAGATAAGATTAGTTGGATTTTATTCAACACTGTTGATTATTTGAAATAATCAAAATACAGAATGAAAGAAATTGTTTTTTGAAGAAAAATGAGTAGAGCCGACCTTGGAGATAATAATATAAACGCTTCGAACCACCGAAGCTTACCAATTTAAACCCTATGAAAACTAAAATCACACAAGATCGGCACTCATTTTGTCGTACAAGCTTTAAGATTGTTTGTACAAACCCTTGTCTCAAATGTAGGTATCATTTCTTCTGGCTTATGGATAAAATACCTAAACCGTCATGACTTTTGATTAAACGGTAAATTAAATTGAATGATTGGTTTTTAAGTGGTTCTATGTATAGATTTATGGACAGAATATTCTGCGATCTTTCCATGATTCTCTCTCTAAAATCATTATTTTCAACTAACATCATTCTTTTCATATTCATCTACAATTGATTATCACCCTAATTCTCGAATGTCATTAAAAAAAATATGCTAAAGCAAAAAAAAAGTTACATTTGTCTAATCATTAGAAAATGGACAAAAGAACCATACTAAATAGCAAACATTTTGAAATAACGCTCAATCGTTTGGCTAGTCAATTAAAAGAAAATCATCAATCTTTCGAAAATACAATTCTCATTGGGCTACAACCCAGAGGAATACATGTTTTAACACGCATTCAGCGCATACTTGAAGCAGATTTGAAACAAGAGATAAAGTGTGGTCAATTAGACATCACATTCTATCGAGATGATTTTAGGAGAAGAGAACAACCAATCATCCCTAGCGTCACTAATATTGATTTTATCATTGAAAACAAGAATGTGGTGCTTATAGATGATGTTTTGTTTTCAGGCAGAACAATACGAGCCGGATTGGATGCGCTATTGGCATTTGGTAGACCGAATAGAGTAGAGTTATTGACATTTATCGATCGAAGGTTTGAACGACATTTACCGATTCAACCAGATTATACTGGAAAAGTTGTAGACACATTGTCAAGTCAACGTGTTTCAGTTGAATGGAGTGAATTAGAAGGAGAAGACAAGGTAGTTTTATTTACGGAAGACAAATAGAATGAACAATTTAAGTGTAGATCATTTAATAGGAATAAAGGGATTATCTAAAGAAGATATTGAACTTATTTTTACTACTGCAGATAGCTTTAAGCAGGTGATAAATCGCCCAATTAAAAAGGTGCCGTCTTTAAGAGACATTACAATTGCCAATCTGTTTTTTGAAAATTCAACCCGCACCCGTCTTTCTTTTGAATTAGCCGAGAAACGCTTATCCGCTGATGTGGTGAATTTTTCCGCAGCTAGCTCCTCAGTTAAAAAAGGTGAAACCTTAATTGATACGGTCAACAATATTCTCGCCATGAAAGTGGATTTAGTTGTAATGCGACATCCAAATCCAGGCGCTGCAAAGTTTCTTTCTGAAAGAATTGGCGCCCGCGTTATTAACGCTGGGGATGGCACACACGAACATCCGACGCAAGCTTTATTGGATGCTTATTCAATCCGTGAGAAATTAGGTGAAGATTTTAAAGGAAAGAAAGTTGTAATTGTTGGCGATATTAAACATTCAAGAGTCGCCTTATCAAATATATTTTGCCTCCAGAAACTAGGCGCTGAAGTGATGGTTTGTGGACCAACGACACTCATTCCTAAACACATTCATGAATTGGGTGTGAAAGTAGAACATAACTTGCGCAGGGCACTTGAATGGTGTGATGTGGCAAATATGTTGCGCATTCAGTTAGAGCGACAAGATATTCAGTTCTTTCCTTCTCTCCGAGAGTACACAATGATGTACGGCTTGGATAAGGAGCTCCTTGATAGCTTAGAAAAGAAGATCATTGTAATGCACCCTGGACCAATCAACAGAGGAGTGGAAATTTCTTCAGATGTGGCGGATTCAGCTCAGTCCATCATTCTTGATCAGGTTGAAAATGGGGTTGCGGTTCGAATGGCAGTAATTTACCTTTTGGCTTCGCAGATTAACAGATAATCTTTTAAATTTTCAAGTCTATTTCTCTTGAATTACTGATTTTGTGATATATACGGTTGTTTTGTTAAATTTTACCTTCCGATAGGGCATATATTATAAAAAAAATGATAAATTTGATTATAACGTATGAGCGTTCATCCACGTACAAAAAAATAGGTGAATTTAAAAAACGGAACTAGCCAATCTAAAACCCTTAAAAAGAAACAGAGCACACTATGAATTTTGAACAACAAACGAAAGAGAAATATACTTTAGTAAGCGCAAATGTCGAAAAATTGGACGCTTCAAACGCACCAGAATTAAAGGCTCTTTTCTTATTCTTGAACAAAAGTTCGGTGAATAATATTGTTTTAGATTTAAGCAAATCGAAGTATTGCGATTCTTCAGGATTAAGTTCAATTTTAATTGGAAATCGTTTGTGTAAAGATTCAGGTGGAACATTTGTTTTAGGTGGACTGCAACCGAACGTTCAAAAGTTGATCCAAATCTCTCAATTGCACAATGTTTTAAATATTGTGGTTCAATTTGACGAAGCAGACGCACTTTTCGGAAAATAGCAATTCCTCACGATTTTTATAGGAGAATAACATGTCAAATAACTTTCAAAAATCATCCCAAGTTGAGATTGATTTTTTGATTGATCTATTAGGTATTGAAAATGTACTATTTGACGCAGAAGCCTTGCAAGAATATGGGCATGATGAAACAGAAGATTTTGTTTTTTCACCAGAAATTGTCGCAAAGCCTAATTCCACTGATCAAGTCAGTAAAATTTTAAGGTATTGTAATGAAAATAATATTCCCGTTACGCCACAAGGCGCAAGAACTGGATTGAGTGGTGGAGCTCTGCCATTATTCGGTGGAATAGCCATTTCAATGGAACGTTTTAATAACATCATTGAAATTGATCAGGAAAATGGGCAAGTTACTGTTGAACCGGGTGTAATTACTCAAGTTTTACAAGAAGCTGTAGAGGCGGTTAAGTTGTTTTATCCTCCAGATCCTGCGAGCAAAGGCTCGTGTTTTATCGGTGGAAATTTGGCTGAAAATTCAGGAGGACCGAAGGCGGTTAAATATGGCGTTACCAATGAGTATGTGCTCAATTTAGAAGTGGTATTGGTTAATGGTGATATTATTTGGACAGGTGCCAGTGTTTTAAAAAATGCGACTGGTTATAACCTAACCCAGTTAATTGTTGGGTCGGAAGGGACATTGGGTATTATTACCAAGGCCGTGCTTAAATTAATCCCATTACCAGCAAAAAATATGCTCATGCTGATTCCATTCACTAGCGCCGAGAGTGCTTGTGCGGCAGTGGCAGCAATCTTCCAGGCAGGAATTACACCAAGCGGTTTAGAGTTTATGGAACGAGACGCCCTTGTGTGGACTGCAGAATTTATCGGTGACGAATCAACCTCAATTCCGGATAATGTTCAAGCACATTTATTGGTCGAGGTAGACGGAAACCATGATGACGTGCTGATGCAAGATTGTGAAAAAATAATGCATACCGTTGAGAATTTTGGAGCCTTAGAAGTGTTGTTTGCCGACAGTCAAGCCCAAAAAGATAAGTTGTGGAATTTAAGACGGAAAGTAGGGGAGGCGGTTAAGTCACAATCGGTTTATAAAGAAGAAGACACTGTGGTTCCACGATATCAGCTTCCTCAACTACTAAATGGTGTAAAGGCTATTGGTCGTAAATTTGGATTTCACTCCGTTTGTTATGGGCATGCCGGTGACGGTAATTTGCACATCAATATTATAAAGGGTGATTTAACAGAAGACGTTTGGGTCAATCAATTACCAATTGCCATTCGCGAAATATTCGAACTTACAGTTGCACTTGGCGGAACAATATCCGGCGAACATGGAATCGGCTATGTTCAAAAAGAGTTTATGGACATCCCATTCTCCAAAACAGAACTCGGGCTTATGAATGCCATCAAAAATGTATTCGATCCAAAGGGCATCCTTAACCCAGGCAAAATATTGATCTAGTCCCTATAACTATCGGGAGTTTCACTTTTAGACATTAGATACTGGATGATTTTGATAAGCGTGATACTTATCAACTAACACAGACACTCTCTCTCCAATGCAGCAGATCGTTGATGCGCTTGCATTGCTATTTTGAGACTTCGCGAAAACAAAGAAACACCTGAAAAAAAAAGACCGCGCCAAAGCGCAGTCTAATCTCTAAAATCAAAAGATGTGAGTTCGAGTGATTTTTAATGTGACAAACCATTTAAAAATTGTATCGAGAAAAAGTCGCTACTCATCATAACACTCTACATTCGGATGCTTTGCTCTGTCAAATACAAAAGTAGATGCAGGTAAGTCCATGTCGTGCTCAAGCTTAGTAACTGTATACCTCATGTTAATTCCATCTTTACCTTTAATGAGCGCTGTCACAACTTCATTCTTTGCCATATCAATCTTTAAAATGATCGCAAAATATTTGCTGTTCGGATCCTTCGGAAAAATATTGATGTGATGTACAGCAATTCCTTTGAAAGTTGTTTCCTTAATATACTTGTATTTATAGCCATCTTCCCAAATGGTTAATATGTCAGTGGGAGAAACAAGACCTTCCTCTTCATTATCTTCAACTAAAGAAGTATAACATTCTTCATCCGCTTTCAAATGCGTTGTTAAAGTCACGGCGTCACAATAAATATCTTGGTCTTCTAATTCAACTTTATATTTATCGCCAGCTAATGATACTTTTCCCTTTTCAGTGATAGTTTCCATGTCCACTCCGCTAATTGTCAAATCAAAATCGATAGCAATAGTCTTATAAGCTTTAGTTTTAGCACTTACTTTATCTAATATGGCTTTCGCCTTTACGTCTTGTCCAAATGTCATTCCGACAAACAAAACAGCCATTAAAATTCCTATACCCTTTTTCATATTAATCATTTTCATTGCAAATATCCAAAATCTATGCCAAACTAGGATCGTTTTTATTTATTATTAACTATTCCGTTTGCTTATCGCTGCAGAAAAAATTGATTCTTAAGGATTTATCTCTCTTTCAATACTTAATGCAATTTTCTGCGCTATTCCTTTGTACGAACCTTTTAAAACTTCATTCAAATTTTTGCATTGAATTGATCGATTCAATATCAAAAAAGCTAGAGTTCCCGCAAGTACAATTCAAGTGCCACTAAATCGGGAATCAAAACTTCTCGCGCCTTGCTCCCTTTAAATGGTCCAATAATTCCCGCGGCTTCCATTTGGTCAACAATTCTTCCTGCTCTATTATACCCTATTTTTAATTTACGTTGCAGTAGGGAGGCAGATCCTTGTTGATGCGTCACTAGCACGCGTGCCGCATCTTCAAATAATGCATCTCTATCATCTAAATTCACATCAACACCCCCTTCTTCACTTTCACCTATATATTCAGGTAATAATAGAGCATCTGGATAAGCGCGTTGGTTTCCAATATATTCGCAAATGCGTTCCACTTCAGGAGTGTCGACAAATGCACATTGTAGTCGGGTTATTTCATTCCCGAAAGAGATCAGCATATCTCCACGTCCAATCAGTTGTTCGGCGCCCATTGAATCTAAAATTGTTTTCGAATCAATTCCTGATGATACTTTAAAAGCAATTCGCGCAGGGAAGTTGGCTTTAATCATACCCGTAATTACATTTACAGACGGACGTTGGGTTGCAACAATCAGGTGAATTCCAATTGCTCTGGCCAATTGCGCCAGTCTAGCAATCGGATGTTCAATTTCTTTCCCGGCGGTCATAATTAAATCCGCAAACTCATCAATTACTACTACTATATAAGGTAGATACCTATGTCCGTTCTCTGGGTTTAATTTTCGTTCAATAAACTTTTTATTGTACTCCTTTATATTTCTTACCTGTGCATTCTTCAGTAATTCGTAACGGTCGTCCATTTCAATACAAAGCGAGTTCATTGTATTAACAACCTTGCTCGTATCTGTAATAATTGGTTCTTCAGTGTCAGGCAACTTCGCTAAAAAGTGGCGCTCTATTTTATTGTACAAGGTAAGCTCTACTTTTTTAGGATCAACCATTACAAACTTCACCTGTGCAGGATGCTTCTTATAAAGTATGGATACTAATATGGCATTTAACCCAACCGACTTACCTTGACCAGTTGCACCTGCGCATAGTAGGTGTGGCGCTTTGGCTAAATCAAATACCATGGTTTCGTTTGAAATCGTCTTACCAATTACAATTGGTAATTCCATGTCAGAGTTTTGAAACTTCTCTGAAGCAATCATGGCACGCATGGATACCATTTCTGGTTTTGAATTTGGCACTTCTATACCAATTGTTCCTCTTCCTGGGATCGGCGCAATAATTCTAATTCCGTTCGCAGCTAAACTCAGGGCAATGTCATCTGATAAGTTTTTAATTTTTGAAATTCGTACACCCGGAGCAGGCACTATTTCATATAAGGTCACCGTTGGTCCAACTGTTGCCTTAATTTTTGAAATCTCAATTTTATAATGACCCAAGGCCTCTACAATCCTATTCTTGTTGTTTTCTAATTCCTCCTTGTTAATATTTAAAAGCTTACCACCATAATCTTCTAGTAATCCAAGGGTAGGTAGTTTATAAGATGATAAATCTAGTGTAGGATCGTATTCTCCAAACTCCTTCAACTTGTCATTCACTTCCTTTTTGGATAAAAGATCATCCTGAACCACCTTTTCAATTTCTATCGGAATGGAATCATCTGTAATTTGCTTCTCTTCTTCAGGAATGGTGATTTCAAAATCATCATCAACCTTAATCGGTTCATTTTCTTTTGGAGTTTCAACCTCCAAATTGATTGTCGGTTCATTAATCGGTTCTTCTTTCTCCTCTTTTCCATCATCAAATTCGATTGTTTCACTAATATTCTCTTTTTCAATTTCCTTATCCTTTATTGTATTGATAGCAACAATATCTGGTCTGAGCATTGCTTCTTCTTCATTTTCGGCTTCAGCATTCTTTTTTGAAGGGAAATATTTAGAATACAATACTTTAAAATCAGGGTTAAATAATTGTACTACAGTTACAAAAGTAATTACCGCTAAAAATAAGAGTGCACCAAACCAACCTACGGTCATTTTTAACCAAACGTTAAATTGGAATCCAAACATTCCTCCATAAGGAAAGGAGTCTTCTTTCGTTATAAAGCCAAAGATTAGTGATAGTATTATTAATCCAATAGCTGATTTCGCAACAAGTTTTTTAAGTGGTAATAATTCTACTCTAAATAGAAGATAAATCCCCAGCAACATAAATACGAAGGGAAATAGAAAGGAGGCTAATCCAAACCATTCAAATATAAAATGATGAGATAACCACGCGCCTAACTTTCCAAGGTGATTTCCTAAATCAACTTCTTCGGTATTAAATAGAAAATCAAAAAAGCTTTGGTTGATTACTAAATTCTGGTCGCTTTGCCATGTAAACAGGTAAGAGATAAATGAAAGTACGAGGTAGGTGGATAGTAAAACGAGTATAGATCCTATGGTTAAATTTAGTTTGCGATTTTCTTTAGCAAATAAATTTGTGATTGGTTTAAGTAGGTTAAAGCTTTTCGCATCAACCTTGGTCGCAGCCTTTTTCGGTTGTGTTCCTTGATTTTCCTCAGCTGTGCCTTTATATTTGTTTGATGTTTTACCCATCTATTGAATTCATTACTGATAATGCAGTGATCCCTCACATTAAGATTAACTACGAAGATACATTTTGTTACAATCCCTTAAAACAATGCGTTTTTGGAGTTTCAACAAAATAATGTTAGTTATTGCTTGCGTTTTTATAGAAAAAGACGTGTTTTGGCTAGTCCTAATTTGCTGGGAATAAGTGCTTAATGATTTTTATTAAAAAAAGGCAAAAATAAATTAGGTTGAGTTGGAAAAGGATGTGTACCTTTGCGCCTCCCAAACGGGGAATAGTGGGTGTTTGATTAGAGGCGAAA
>Ga0213861_10000888_pt1 | contig 26913 bp, 23 predicted proteins | sample PICome_4_FD_160110 | JGI IMG/M metagenome (GOLD analysis project Ga0213861, IMG submission 160110) | Coastal seawater microbial communities near Pivers Island, North Carolina, United States - PICO131 | ecosystem: Environmental > Aquatic > Marine > Coastal | place: USA: North Carolina... | reverse complement strand
TCTTCATAACCCAGATCTTCGAAAATTTTCATTTCAGATACTGTTTTCTGAACTCTTGGTATAATGTGTACTTCTTGATCTATTTTGTTAAGGAAAATATTAGGAAAATGAAGGTGGAATCCGTTTTTTACATAATTAGACTCACCAGCCGATATATAATATATCGGTTTTTCTAACAAAACACACAACAGATTTTCATCAGAACAATTTTCAACAACATTTCTCAAAACAGATTGATATATTTGAATAACTTGAATAACTTGATCCTTCGTATAAACGTGTTCATCAAACTCACCTTCACCAGTATCTTTTACTTTAATATCTATATCAGCAAGAACAGGTAAATAATGTTGAGGTTTTTCCGCAACTCCTACAATAGCTTCTTCATCCTCATAAATTCTTGAACAATATGAATCCCAAAAAGATTCAAGTTTAGTCCGATTAAACTGAAATTTCCCTCTTGGTTGAATCATGGAAACATGAGTATGAAAAACTCCATCAACATAAGCATTTCGTAGGATTTGTTCAACTGTTAGTAAATGATTCATTTTATCTTATTATTCTAATATATAAATATTTTTCAATTTTAAATTTAGTTTTAGATTTTTAAAACAGCTGTAACAATATTATAGATTATTGCTTTTAAAAGTAATTTAAATAAGTGTTACATATAATAAAATATGTCTGAACAAATAAATGAAATACCAGAAATATCAAAACCAATCACCCAAATTAAAAAAGTTGAAGATTCCGAAGAAGAAAATATAAACCATGGTGGGGGGAGTAATTATTCTTCAGAAGAAGATTCTGATGTTCCTGAATTAGAAAGCACTTTTAAAAATAATAGTGAATTGTACATTGTAACACAAAACGGTATTCCAAAATTTTATACTAAATCACAGGAAGATGCTAAAAAACAAATGTGGAGTTTAGCTAGAGCACTTAGATTTCAAGAATTTCAATATAACACTTATATAAGAGAAAGGCTTACTTCTTCTGCTATAGAAGTAGTTGGATACAACAAATTTTCTTTTATACAAGTTGATAGGATAATTCATTGGTTTAGAATAGAATGTATTAAGCAATTAGAGTATAATACTGTATCTGATGATATATGCGAAGAAAAAGAAAAAGAAAAGAAACACCAAGAATATACCAGTTTGTGGAATATTTTTGGTTAAAAAAATTACTACAATCTAATCTTTACACTATCCTATTGTAAAGATTTTTATTTATTATTAAAAACTTTTATCAACATAAACAAGTATCTTAAAAGCTTGAAGCTGGCATAAAACATCAGCCAAGTCATCACGTTTTTTATTCGAAGTTAAGTTAGAAATAGTATCGAAGTCCTTTCTTTCAGTTAAAATGGAAATAGCTTTTTCAACACTCCATTTTTTTCTTTCCGATTTTCCAATTGCCTTGTAAGTAATTTTTCCATTTTTTGAAATTTTCTTTATTTTTTTTGAACCAAGTATTTGAGTTTTATGGTATGCAGGAAACTCTACTATTTCTTTGAACCTCCCATATTTAAAAGAAAAATAAGACCAGCAATGTTGTCCAAGCTTTAAAGCCATCGTGTTATGTCTTTTACCGAAAGACATTTGTTTTTCAATAATAAAAGCATCACATATATCCCAAAATTCTATATAACTATCAAGTAAATCAGTCATATTATGAAAATAACCAGGTTCCAAATATACATTTTTATTACAACCTTCCGTAATATCTGTATTTATAAAAACAATTTTTTTACCGTTTAGACATACATCTTTTACTACTTTACCAAATTCTGGTTTTGTACTACCGTCTTCATAATAACGTTCTTTTTTCGGAATATTTGGTAGTTTTAAAAGTTCTTTTTTATTAAATTCTTCTATATAAAATGCAAAATTTTTTTTACCTATATCAAAACTTGCTAACCATACATTATCTGGGTTATGTTTCATTCCTTTTCATCTATATTAACTTTGTATTTAGATTATTCATTCCTTTTCATCTATATTAACTTTGTATTTAGATTATTCATTCTTTTTCATCTATATTAACTTTGTATTTAGAATCTTCTTTCTTTTTATTTTTATTTTTATTTTTATTGTCTGTATTTATGTATTTAGAATCTTCTTTCTCTTTATTTTTATTGTCTGTATTTATGTAATTAGAATCTTCTTTATTTTTATTGTCTGTAGTTATGTATTTAGAATCTTCTTTCTCTTCATATGTATTTTTAAAATATTCTTCCCTATTAAATCTTTCTAAATTTGCTTCAATATGTTGTAATAATGTGTCCATATCACAGCAAAACTTGGTGTCAGAAACATATGTAAATTTTAAATTACTAAGACCTATAGCAGATTGTTCTAAATCTTTTATTAAATGATAAAATAATACTTGTTCCGAATTGGAAAGTGATCTTTCATATGTTATTAATAATTCAAAAGAACGGGTTATAGTATCTTGACAAAAATTTAGAGCATTTCCTCTATTATCTTGATACATAAAAGTTCGAGATAAAGAAGTTCCAAATCCATCTGGTTGAACATACATATGCCGAGTATTAATTTTTTCCCCTTTCTTTAATTTACCAATAAACTTAAGCCTGCTAATTATTTCTTGATTATTATCCATTATATTTATTTTACTATTAAGAATCTTTTAAGTTTTACATTATCTTAAATCAAATATTTTATTTAAGATAATTCTTATCTACTATATATAAATATGAAGTTTCTTAAACAAAATGAAAAAGTTACTTTAGTTATTCTGATAACTTCTGCTTTAATTATGATTATAATTTCTATATATTTAGGTGTAAATTCATATAGTGGAGCTAAAAAAAATCTTAATAATAATATACATGTTATAGACTTAGGAGGATATATTGAAGATAATTTCGATGAAAACTACAAAAAATATCAGAATAAGATAGGTCATTTTGATATTAACTTTTACGATAATAATTTTATGTCTTCTGATATTATAATCAACGATTGGAATATTCTTGTTAACGATATAAATTATAAATATAATAGTTATGATGCATTTATTATAAAAGGAGAACCAGATACTCTAACATACACAGCTTCCGCTTTATCTTTCATGATAGAGAATTTAAGAAAACCAATTATAATTACAAATGAAGACCTTATATCTTCTCTTATTATAGCTTCTAACACAGACATACCAGAAGTTATGATATTCTCTAAAGGAAAACTACTTCGTGGTTGCAGAGCTGTTAGCAATTCATCGAATTGCCAAACTTCTCCAAATTACCCATTTTTAAATACAAAAAACTCTCTAATACCTCCTCGTGGTTCTACGAATTTTAAACTTTTAAGTGAAAATATTAAAGTAATTATAGTAAAAATATTTCCAGGAATAGACAGCAAGTATTTACTTAATTCAATTAAAAAAAATAGAGTAGATGGTGTTATATTTGAATTGTATGGTGAGGGTTCTATGCCAATTAATCAAAAAATGATTAAAACTATTAATTTTTTATCAGACAAAGGTATTATAATGGTAGCTGTGTCTCAATGCAAACGAATATCTAATATAAAATTAGATATTCGTTTGACTGAAGCGGGTATTCTTTCCGGATACGATATGACTTCTGAAGCAGCTTATGCGAAACTATGTTTTCTTATGAGTAATATTTCAGATAATAAATTAATTGGGCAACTTATGGAACAATCATTCAGAGGTGAAATGACTATATAATGTAATAATAAAATAAATATAGAAATCAAAAACTTTCTTACAAAAAAAGTATTTTTGTCCTAAAAAGCTCTTTTAGTTCTAACAATAACTTTTGACGACATTTAAGTCTAAAATTATACTGTTTCAAAACAAAGTCTTTTTTCCAGTTAGGATTCTTATTATAAACTACATTAAGCACCTGATCTAACGGGTTTGTAAGAGCTTTTAAGTAGTAATGATAATCTATTTTAATGAACATGTTGTATTTTGTAAAATAATCAATGCTTTCTATTTTTTCATACTGTTTAGCAGTATGGTTATATGGATTTGTAATCAAATATTCCAACCTACTTCCTGTATCAACACGATTTCCTCTGTTATTCATACGATGAGCCAATTGCACTTGAGCAGGAAGAGAGCGTAAATAAAAATCTTTGGAATTATCTACACCCTTATTCTTTAATTGTTCTTCTCTTTCTATTTTATTTTGGGAAAGTAACGGAACTGTATAGTCTCCAACTTTAGCTTTCTTTTGTCCTTTTTCATTCTCAAAAGGTATAGCATCTAATTCACCTGAACATCCAACACTTTTAGTTACAACGAAATCTGTGTGTGGTTTACAGCCAGAGAACATTGAATTAATTTCATCTAAGATCCATAGTAAAATATCATTACAATTTATATTATCTGCTATACGATTTATAACCCCCTCATATATATCACGAACAAATTTACTATTATCACGCCGAGCAAGTAATACACCTTTTTTACCTATACTATCATTATAAACTAATTTACCGTCTTCTTGAGTAACTTTACGATACATGTATCTTTTTTTAGTCAAGATAAAGAAGAAAGTATAAATCTCTCCTTCAAACTCTAACTTAAGTGGTGCTGGAAAAAGTTTTGTTATTTCTTCGGCAACATATTCTGACCATTCCCATAATTCTTCGTCACTTTTACCTTCCATATGGGGAAAGTTTATGTAATTAGAATCCGTGTCACCGTAAACTAATTCTCCTTGAAATTTATCTACTATAGTTTTAGCAGTAAGTTCAATATTAACACGACCCATATAAGTAGTACACATAGCACCAGGCATAAAAGGAAGATATCCTCTTCTGACTCCCATAGCACCATACATAGAATTAGCAGAAACTTTATAAGCTAATTGTCTTTTATCAAGAACTGATATCAAATTTTTCAAATCTTCTATTTCTCTTGAACGATCAATTCCATCGGTTTCAGTTTTATTTTGCAACCCGTTGATTTTTAATTTTACTGCGACTATATCTACTTGACGAGTATGTTTTCTTGCGTTTAGAAGATTTTGTATTACTGTTGGAAGAACACCAAGAGGCTTTTTGAGAAAACGATACCGACGTTTGGAACACATGGGAAATTTAGGCTTACTTTTATTGATTTCTGAACGTTCTGATACATATGGTTTCAATTTCTCAGTTATATCTTTAATTTCATCCATCAATTCTTTTTTCCTAAACTTATCAATCGTTTTATTTCTTTTTTCTCTTAATTTTTTGATATCCCCCCTAACAGAATCAATATAAGTTGATAGTTCAGTTTTCCTAATTACTTTAGGATCATGCATGCATCCCACATGATCTTCCCACATCATTATATTGCAATCTTCGTCAGGTATATCTGAGTCATCGGGAACCCAAGTATGATAATCGATATTGTAAGCAATAATAGTAGTTGGATATAGTGAAGCAAAATCAAAAGGAACAACTTTTTTATAACGACCAGGGACAGGTGGGAAAACATGAGCTCCTACATATCTTTCTCCATCTGACACTTGATATCCATCTTTTTCAACTACTATATTTTCATACATACAATATTTGTACAATTGTGAATAAACTTTTATTTGCTGTCCTTGGGTGTACAAAGTAAAAATAGGAACACAACAAGTTTTTGCCATTTCTGTAAGCCCTACCCAAATTTGTAATTTTTCCATTAATAAAATAGTTAACATACTATCTTGAACACAGTATTTCCCAACTATACCCATAGCACGTTGTGCTGATTTTCCGTATTCGTCTTTTTTATTCTTCTTGATCCCAATACGATAACATTTAAAAATTCCTTTGACACTAAGAGGATCTTTTGTCTTTCCAATAAAATGTTCTGCAACAGTCTTCAGTTTATAATTGTTGAATTTAAAATCTCTTTTAACTAAAGGGAGAAGGTCCACATACACACGACCTTCTGCATCCAAAAACTGAAATTCTTGATTTTTATAGGCAGAAGAAGACCATTTTATAGTTTTTTCTCGTGCATGAGAAAATTTGTGAAATCCCTGTTGGTCGAAATTGAATATACACATATTGAATTTTGCTCTATCAATCATATATGGTATATCAAATCCTAAAATATTATAACCAACTATAAGAACAGGGTTTTCAGTTTGAATATATTCTGCGAATCCAATTAAAAGATCTGATTCAGTATCATGCCTTATAATATTAACATCATCACCAACAGAACTTTGAGAAGGATTTCCTAAAGTTAGTAAAATTTTTTTATAGTCATCTTTTTTATCATTGTGATTTGAAATAACAAAAGAAATTTGAAAAACCTTATCACCTGGTTTATTTGGATTAGGCATAGCGCTTGGATTTGTGGAATTAACCTCTATATCAAAACCCATTATCTTCGGTCTTGGAATTATGTCACTTTTGTAAGGAAAAAAATTTTTCCATTTAACTTTGAACTCGTGTTTACATAATGTAAGCTTCTCTTCGCTGTACACACGCTTACCGTGAAATTCTACCCACCCGGCCGTTGGTAAATCACGACAGCAAGTAAATTGTAAAATTTCATCTGCATCTGATTCGTGTATTTTCAATCGAATAGCTCCAATGCCTACTACGTGATGAGTGCTTTTTAACTTGTATCCCAAAATTTTAATATCCTTTCTATTTGAAAAAGAACAGAATAAATATGGATAAAGTTTCCTTGTTTTATTAGAATTTAAACAAGCTCCATACAATTTTTTCTTCATCATGAGAACTTTTTTTAATGGTTTTTGTCGCTCCATCAACTCATCTAACTTATTACCAATAATTTGTGCTTTTCCAACGTCCCATTTAATATGAGATGGAAGTTCAATGTAAACATATGGTGTAAAGTTATCAACACGAGCACAAACACTTTCATTTTTTTCATTTAACCCATATACTCTTATGGATGTTATATCTGTCTCCTCCTCATCAACATGCCAATTATAAGTAAAAAACTGAGTTTTCTCCATTTCTACTTTTACATAAAAAGATTAGTCTTTTAACCAATTTTAAAAATAATACTTCGATATTTTTATTAAACTATAAAATATTCAGTTTAATAAAAATGAATAATGGCATTATTGAAAATATGAGAGTTTTATCAAAATATTACGAAGATAAAGGTGATAAATGGAGGGGAATCGCATATCAAAGGGCTTGGGTAATTATTAAAAATCTGAAATTTGAAATAAAAGATATTAATCAAGTTAAATCATTGCCTGGTATAGGAAAAAGTATAAGAGCTAAAATAAAAGAATATCTCGACACAGGTCAAATTAGAAAAGTAAATGAGATTAAAGCAGAATTAAATAAAAAGTCTATTATAGAAGAAAAATACGATGTTATAGAATTATTAAAAGGTGTTTGGGGTGTTGGTGATGTAAAAGCAAATAAATTGTATGGACTGGGAGTAAAATCTATTGAAGATATAAAAAAATATAAAAATGTTTTAAATAAAAATCAACTTTTGGGTTTGAAATACTACTATGATTTAATAAAACCTGTAAAGAGAGAATATATAGATATTATTAAAATAATTATACACGCTATTCTAACAAAAGAGTTTGGGAAGAATTCTTATCGTATGGAAATAGCTGGTTCTTATAGAAGAGGTGCTACACAATCAGGAGATATGGATGTTCTTATAACAAGCAAAAAGTTTAACTTGAAGGACATTGTTAATATTTTATCTAAATGGAATGTTATCACGGAAACACTTTGTATGAAACAGGAAAAATTTATGGGTATTGCACATTGCCCAAGTGGGCAATCTCATAATTTTCGTATGGATATAGAATTTTTACCAGAGGAAGAATGGGGGTCTGGATTATTATATTTTACTGGTAGCAAAGATTTTAACATAGCAACAAGAGCAAATGCCAAAAGACTAGGATTAACATTGAACCAACATGGTTTGTTCAATAATTCAAATGGAAAAAGGTTAAATGTGAATACTGAAAAAGAGATATTGAAAGAAATCAAAATAGAATTTATACTTCCAAACAATAGATAAAAATATTGCTTTATAATAAATGAATTTTAGTTTTCTTGTTTTAATATTATCACTTTTAATAATAAGCATAATCATAGTTGTAATTAAAAAATTATGTTTTTTTCAAAATAATATTTTTGTAAAAACTATAGACACAAAACTAGTTGGTATAGAAAATAGTACCGCCTTTTCAGATGTATGTCTCGAAGTTAATAAAAATAAAGAAGCAAAACTATTTGGTATAGAAAATCGTACCCCCTTTTCAGATGTTTGGCCAGAAGTTAATAAAAATAAAGAAACTTATGGGAACATTGCTAAAAAATTGTTAAAAAAATTAATAAATATTTTAGACAGAAAAAATATTAAAGTTGTTGCTGTATACGGAACTTTATTAGGAGTAATTAGACATAAAGGTTTTATTCCTTGGGATGATGATATTGACGTAGCAATCAATAAAATATATTTTCCTTTGTTGCTAGGATTAAAAGATGAACTTAAAAAACTTAACATAGGAATTGTTAAGTATAAAATGAATGGGGTAAGTATGATTAAAATTTTTTCATTATCTGAACCTCTTATAAAAGATCATGATTGGTCTTGGCCTTTTATAGATATTTTTGGATATTATGTTAAAAATAACTCTGTATATATAGACGATATGGGAAAGACAGGAGTTAACAAATTTCCTGAAAATGTTATGTTTCCTTTAAAAACAAGCATGATTGAAGGAATGCCTATATTAATTCCTAATAATTATAGTATTATTTTGGATAAAATGTATGGAAAAGATTGGAATGATATTTGTATATCAGGCGATTGGGACCATCGCCAAGAAAAAAGAGTTTCAATTGTACATAAAGTTAATTGCAATGAATTATTGAATCACAAAAATGTAAATGAAGTCTTGTTCGAAAACTGCTGGGTTATTAATCTTAAAAGACGACCAGATAGATGGAAAATTACAAATGATCGCTTAAATAAATTAGGAATACAACCTCTTAAATGGGAAGCGACCGATGCACTAACTCCTGAATTTAAAAAGTTATATAATAATCTAACTAACGAAAAAAGAAGTATAGGAGAAGTTGCTTGTTATTTTTCTCATAAAAAACTATGGCAACATATATATGATACAGGAGTTGAACAAGCTTTAATTTTTGAAGATGATGCTATATTTTCTCCTGGAGTAACTAAAGACGATATATCTCAAGAAGTTAATAATAGCTATGGATTTGACATTATATACTTGGGTCATTGTTACAGTAATATAGACAATTATACGGCCGATATAATTAAAGTCGGAACAGCTCAGTGTTTACATGCCTATGTAATAAGCAGAAAAGCTATTAAAAAAATATTAAATCAACCTGACAATTTCAGTATAGCTATCGATAAAATAACTGAAAAACTATGTGAAAAAAATTTATGTTATGTTTCACGTAATATTCCTAATGTGTTAAATAAAACTTATGGTTCAGGAATAATTCTTCAAGACGAAGAATTAGGTAGCAACCTAATAAACAAGGGACTTAAAAATACACATTTATTAGCAATATAAATTTGTTATGTTTTTAATTAATCTTTACAAGAATAATAATAATATTATTACTATTAGTAATAATATAGTATAAACTAAAATCTTAATATATAAAGAGTGCCAAAATTACAATTTTCTGTATGCGTAGGTAATATTTAAGGTCATTTATTATTTCTCTCTATTCGTCGTACAGCAGTGGAAGAAATCATATGATTTCTTAAAATTCATAAAAACATACTCTAGAAGGAGTATTCTTATCAACTATTGCTTTACACCTTTAATTATATAACTAAATAATTTTCTTTTGTTATTTCTGTAATGAGTGTTATCATACATTTGATTTTTACTGTATAATTTTATATGAATTTAATAAAATGCATTCTTTAAGAACTCTTTTTTTTCCATTGGGAAAAAATCACCCAAAATATAAACAATATATTACTTGGTCATTTGCTTCTACCATTATAGTTTCAGCAGAAAGTGCTCTTGCGACTCATAGTATGTTACACGCTATAGGTTCTGATTCAGATACGATAAGAACATTTAATTATATTGGTAAAGATGTAATAGGTCAAATAGGAGCTTTAATTTATATATCCAAAATGAGTGAAAAAGCAGATAAAAATCCAAAAAACTTTCTTTTATATTCGAACATTCTACAACAAAGTTCTTATATTTTTATGTCGGCTACCCCATTGTTTTCAAGCTATTTCCTACCGATTGCCGGAATTTCTAATATTTTTAGTAATATATCCTTTACAGGTTTTGGAGCTATTAATGCTAAATGTATTCAAAACCTGTCATTAGATAATAATACAGGTGAAATATATTCTAAAATAGCTGCTGTTAATACTTTAGGAAGTAGTGTAGGTTTACTTTGTGGTTTAGGAATAATAGCTATTATTCCAGACTACAACACAAGACTTTTAATTACACCTATACTTGCTTCATTAAGAATTTTTACTTATAATCGTGCTATTAAAGGATTAATTTAAATTTATAATAATTTATTATTAATAAATTATTATTAATATAGTATTATGATAAAATGAAAAGAAAAACTCGGATAATACTTTTAATTGTATGCATAGTATTTGTATTATTAGGTTTAATTACCATTTTAATAGAAGGATTTACATTCACTACTGATAAAAATAATAAAGTAGAAACTACTGATAAAAATAATAAAGTAGAAACTACTGATAAAAATAATAAAGTAACAACTACTGATAAAAATAATAAAGTAACAACTACTGATAAAAATAATAAAGTAACAACTACTGATAAAGGACTTTTAGGTGAAACGAAAGACCTTATGATTAAACTTCACAATAAAGTTCGTGCAAAAAATGGAGCTACCCCTTTGAAATGGAATAATGATCTTGCGTTAGGTGCTCAAAAATGGGTGGATTATTTAAAAAATACAGAAGGCTGTATCATGCGTCATCCGACATCATCACAATTAGAAAGAAATACTTATCTTAATAATGATACATGGGGTCAAAATATAGCTCTGTTTAAGGGAACTAATGGTTCTCCCGATGAGTGCTTTAAAGGTTGGGTAACTGACGAGTGTAAAAAATATAATCCTTCTAATCCTTCCGATGAAACTAAAGGACACGTAGGACATTACACACAGATTGTATGGAAAGGAACAACCGAAGTTGGTTGTGCAAAATCATCTTGTGGTAATGAAACATTATGGGCTTGTAATTATAACCCGGCCGGTAATGTATACTTTGGAGGGGGAAACAAATTTAAATTTTATAATGAAAATGTCGAAAATAATTGTTAAAATATATTATTATTATTTAATTTATTTATTTATAAATAAATGAACTCCCTAGAAAAATATAAATTAAGAGCCTTAAAAGATTTTGCAAAATCTTTAGAATTACCTAGATATTCTACTATGAAAAAGAATGAACTTATATATTCTTTGATTCCTATTTTAATACATATAGATAGAAGTGATCCAATTTATCCAAAATTAGCAAACAATATTAAAAAAATTGTTTTTGATCGTTGTTATGAAGTTTCATGCCCAGATGATAAAATTTGTAATAATTCTTCAGGTCGATGTATAAAACGTAAGAATCTTACAGGACATAATATAAGTAAACTGCCAAAAAATAAATTGTTTACAATTTATCACATCAATAGTAATCAACAAGTGAATCAACATGTGAATCAAGATGTGAATCAACAAGTGAATCAACATGTGAATCAAGATGTGAATCAAGATGTGAATCAACATGTGAATCAAGATGTGAATCAAGATGTGAATCAACAAGCGAGCTCTGATATACCCAAAGGTGAAAATGGTGATGAATGTAAATATGATAAACATTGTATATCAGGGTACTGTAATAGTGTGCTTAACATATGCGAAGATAATGGGCAACATATTAATAATGTGGCCGGTAAAATAAAATTTAATAGATTACCGTATTATATAGATAGCGGGAATGGAAAGAATTTTAATTTTCACGTTGCTAAAAAGTTCTTAAATCCTAGAAATTATGATATTAAAATTGAACAATTAAATAAAGGAACTTTTACCAGTTTCAATTATAGCAGTGATGTATTCAATAAAAAATTAAATAATGATGATAATTATGATTTTAGTAAAGTGTCATCTCAATATTTAGAAGATATTATCATGGGAGAGTCTGTAGAGGAAGAATATAAAACAAATCCAGATAATGTTGTTGTAGATGGTGAGAAGGCATATATTGTAGAAAATATGATTTCCTACTGGAATAGTAAATTTGAAATTATAGATACAGAGTCTGATAGAGTTAAACCTCAATATTTCAAAGATTATTATCATAATTTAATAAATCCATTTACAGTTTATAAAATTATGCACAAATATTATACTTCTAGCAATGTAAATAAATTAATTCTTCACAAGTCTCCTTTGATTATATTTTACTCAAACCCTAAACTGCTAATCAAAGTTTATAATGTTGCTAGAAAATTAAAGAACTTAGAAGATCATTATGAAAAAGTAACCCCCGAACATGAAGACAGATTTTTTATATATTATAGAAGAGATTTAACAGGGTATAAGATAATTAAAGATTTATCTAAGCAATTTAACATAATATTTACAGGAACTAGATTATATTATGATATACCATCTGGAAAATATGCTTACGAGGTGTTTTTAAGTTGTTTTATGACTTTTTTGTTTATTGAAAAAGATTTTGTGTTTAAAAAAAATAAAAATGACACGTATAATTGGGTAAAGAAAAGACCCGGTGAAGAATGTGATAAAATTGGTAACCGTAGTTTATGCAGACAGTGTCTGCATACCTTTGATCTTTTTGGTAGATTCTTGCCTCCATTATAAAAGTAGTCTTTAAGTTCATATTTACAGACTAACTAAAAGTTTCATAAATTTATAAATTTATAATTTATAAATTACACAAGTTTTATATAACATTTATTTAGTTTTTCACTATGAACTTCCTCTTTTTTTGAACATTTAATACACGTGGTATTCTCATACCATTCATATGAAAACATTGGTCTTTGACACTTTTTACACTCAAAAGAGAATAATAAAGATGATGAAAATATCCCCATTTATAATTTATAATTTATAATTTATTTAATTAAACTAATTTTTAACAAAAAAAATAGTTTCATAATTATAATAGTTTATCTGGGTGAAGGAGCAGTAGTAAAAATTTAAAAAAATAAAAGATAAGTTCTACTGCGTGACTTGTAACCTTTATCAACATTTTCTCGTAGATGCTCGATGATGTCACAGTAAGACCTATTCATATTAAAACCTTTAATATACATATACTGACCTCTTGAAGGTTTAACAACAAGACGTGCTCCTAATCTTTCTGCTTGTGTAAAAATTTCAGTAATATCCCCACTTGCAGGTATATCCACTTTTACTTGCCCCAACCCCCACGAACCTTGCATATCTGTTTCATATACAAAAGTTTGGTATCTGAGAGCCATGAATTCAATGTTCTCTTTAAATTTTTCAAATAAAAATCATTTTTCAAATACGAATAGCTATTTTCATACCTTTAATAGTTTATTTTAAAAGTTTTTAGATAACTTTTTAAGATTCCTGATGAGTATGATTTTTCCGTAAATAAGTAATAATTTCAAATAATACTTTACAATCAAATTCGTTATATTTAGCTATATCTTTCATAACATCAGACTTTTCAGGATTTTCTACAGTATTATAAGTTTTCCATGCGTTAATCATCGCAGACATTCCATTTTGACAATTACTTTCAATATTTACATTAATCATATTATGTTTCTTCATAGCTTTAGAAATAGATTTTAAACCAAATTTGAAACAGTCTTTGATTACAATAGGTTCGCTCCTAAACATCTTACATAAGTCAGACCAACCGCATAATTTCCAATTATCACAGATATTATTTTTTTTATCATTATCATTTTGACTATGAGCTAAGTCAAACTGTCTAGTTTCTGCTGTATTCCAGAATCGTGGTTCTGCTGCCCAAAAGTATATTTTTTCTGTTTCTCTTTCTGCTACAAAATTTGCAAATTCGTCCATTATACGATACTCCTCATCATAAGTAGGTTTACAACAAATAAAGTTCTTATAATTCCATGTTCCATTATCAACCCAACCAACTCCAATCATAAAAATCATATCAGTGCATGACTGATTTGGAAGGTTATCAAAGTTTGAAAACATATCACCTAAAGTTTCAAAATCAACATATATTTCGTTCGACTTATTCTTCCAGTCGTACATATTGTTAGTAATTATAGAAGGTCGAATTTTGTCTTTATTTTGTCTATTAATGTCCATAATTGCGTCAATTACAGAAGAACGAACCCCTCTTGATTTTATAGCTTCCGTTGTGCATTTTTTATCTCTCCAGTTATTTATACCCTTTTCAATAGCTATATTTCTATGTTTAACACCTACATTCCATATATTAGTTATTTCACCAATTCTATCTGCTATTTTTTCCTTTTCTATATTCCATTGCCCTGAATCAACACACATATTAGGATAAAGTTCTAAACGTGATGGGGGATCTAATTTCCAAGTTGAACCATGCTTTTTAACATCTTTAACCCAGTTTATTGCTTCATATGTTTTTTTATAAAATTCTTTATCTATAGAATCATAAGATATCATACCTAATTTGTCTAGACACGAATTACTATTTTTAAAGCAACCTTTTTGAGTGAACTTCCATCTTCTTCCTAATATAAAAGCATGAGGTGCTGTAAAACCTTGAATTAATCCAACAGCCTCTGTATAAACTAAACACTGAGCCTTGTAAGCAGGGAAACTTCCCGAGTTGAGCAAATTTACACCATTTGAACGTAAAGGTAAAGTAGAAAATTTTATATCTATAACTACATAATGGTAAGGTTTTCCAAGTTTAGAAGCAGATATTATGCTATCTTCCATAGATAGAGGATTTTCATCTACCAGTTTACTTAAATAATCACTCCTTATTAATAAGTCTATAACACCTTGAGTTCCATTTTTAAAGTTCTGAACAGGAGCTGAATGAATCAAAGGAGTTCCTTTGAATATTAATTCTTTTGTTTTTTTTAAACTTTCAGGAGTAATATAGTCAGAAACCTTTACAACAGGGATTTTATTCATATCAATAAATTCAACAATTTTTTTTTCAAATTCCACCCCACGTTTCATAATAAACTCAGTAAAACCATTTGCTTTAGTATAAGTAGGAGACATTCTGGTACCCCTTCTTTTTCTCAATTTTAACCAGTCAACAAGTGGATCTTTTTTCATATAATTATACAAATGAGATGCAGATATTAATTCTTTCCTTTTCCTTAATCTTTTGAATTCTAAAGGACCATGTAATATAGGATTTTTAGATCGAGTATAAGAATAAATGCAATTTTTAACTTTCATTTTATATAATATTAATTGTATCTTTAGAATATATATAATTTTTCATAATATATTCTAAAATTATGTGCTTCTTCTGAAATTTCAAGGGTTCATATACTTCTTTTATTTTATTGTATGACTCATTTGGACTGTTTTAATTTTATCTTATTACTTTTAAACACCTTCTTTTATAACTCATCTTGGACTTTAGAAGAATCACCACCAGAACCCCCTTCACCCCAAGTTACAACACTACCATTTTCTTTTAATGCTGCGAATGCGGATTCTGTTGAATAAATAGTTTCCACACCTTCTTTTAACTCATCTTGGACATTAGAAGAATCACCACCCCCATAATTTACCCCCCAAGTTACAACACTACCATCACTTTTTAATGCTGCAAACGCATTGTTATTTCCACAAATAGTTACAACGCCAGGTAAATAAGAATTTATAATGTTGGAAAGAACATCCGGTAATGTTGTATTATCCAGTATTTCACAATATTTGTAATTTTCTAATATTTTATTAGCGATTGATAATTTTCCGGTATTATGTTCTCTGCAATATAAAGCAACTTGTTACATGAATGTTCTTTGGGCAGGTGCAATACCACAAAAAATTGCACATTCTGTGGTGTTGTCAAAAAATCTTTTAATTGTTTCTATATTATTATTTTTTCTCATCTTTATTTATACAAAAAAATAAAATTTTAAGTGTCCAAAATATAATTCTTTTATTTTATTTTATGACTCATTTGGGTGGTTTTTATTTCTCTTAAAAAGGTATTTTTATTAATTCTGTTATTAAGTATTGTATATGGCACCAGACTGAACACCATTAGAATTATTAGGTACTTGAGAGATATTAAATTAATTCCCTACACCAAAATCAAAAGTTATAGTTAATTTTAATAATAATTTTAATAATAATTTTAATGATAAATGATAAATGATAATAATAATTTTAATAATAATAATTTTAATAATAATTATTAATTATGAATTAATTATGAATTATGAACATATAATTTATGTATTATATGGTTTTAAACATGATATCCCTACACCTTTTTATATTACAAATAAGATAAAACAAATTTGTGGTGATATTATTGGTGTATACAAATATGATTTTATAGATATTGGATGCGGGAGTGGAACATTACTGAATACACTATTTAAATATAAATTATTCCGTAAATATATTGGAATAGAAATTGATAAAAAAATATATAAAAAAGCTATTAATAACAGAATTTCCAATGAAATAGAAATTTATAATTTAGACATACTAGATTACAAATTTAAGGCAACAAATCCTGCAGTAATTTTTATGTATGAACCTTTTCATGATATAGAATACAATAAGGCTATTGATTTATACGAAAAAGTATTAAAAAAAATAAAAAGCGCATATAAATATGTATATATATTATATTTGACAGGAACTCAATATAAAAGACAGGATTTACATAATAATAATTATTTTAACAAACATGGATTTAGTATAATAAATAAATATTACACAGGTTCTTTATTAGTTAGACGTGTTATATATCTTGTAGAATATAAAAATAACATATGACAATTCTCCAATCTTTTTCTATAATTAGAAAAACCATTTTTCACTCTAAATAAGATGATAAACTTTAATAGTGGTACTATTAAAGTTCACATGAACGAAATTAAATCAGTATTTTATCGACCTCTGTTTGGAATATCATTAATATAAAACAGTCTGATACCATAACACTACCATCTCATTTTAGTAAAGTAAAGCAAATACATACTAAGGTGAAAAAAATATGTGTTCCAATGACACAACACCCAATAATACTTTATGTTCTTCTTGAGAAAAATGGAAATTTCCGTTTATATTCTGATTATAATCTCTTACTTTAACTAGAAAGTCTCCAATAATTTTATTAATTTATGTAAGATAATCTTTTTTCATATAATTATATGAATTGAGATGCAGATATTAATTCTTTCCTTTTCCTTAGTCTTTTGAATTCTAAAGGACCATGTAATATAGGATTTTTAGTTCGAGTATAAGAATAAATGAAATTTTTAACTTTCATTTTATATTGTATATTTGTAAAATGGTAAAATTAAAAGAAACAAATTATACCGCTATTAAAAATTTGTACCAAATAATGTATGATACACACCAAATTTTAGCTAATAGCGGTTTAAAATATTGGGCGGACGGTGGCACACTCTTAGGAGCTGTAAGACACAAAGGCATCATCCCATGGGATGATGATTTAGATATAGGAATATTAAGTAAAGACATTAGCAAATTTTTAAAATTAGAAAAGGATTTTAATAGGTGTGGTTATTCCATATGCAAAGTTTGGTTTGGATACAAAATTTACTGTACTAATAAAAAGAAAGTTAAGATTGATGGTGACCCTCAGTGCTATTCCTTTCCTTTTATTGATGTTCTTCCTTATAGGAAATTCCCTGATGGTAAATATCGTCTTTCTCTAAAAGAAGCACGTGAAGCATGGCCTAAAGAAGTTTGGAAAGAAAGGGATTTATTTCCTGTAGTTGAATATACTTTTGGAGACTTTAATATAACAGGTCCAAACTCATATAAAACTTATTTTGATAATTATTACGGTAAAGATTGGAATGAGATTGCTTATCGGCAGTATGATCATGAAAATGAAGAAGTAGTAGAAAGTATAAAAGTTAAACTTACAAAATCTATGCGTAAACCTGCAAAACCATATGATGCAATAAAAGATAGGAATTGTGTAAAAGTCTGTCTATCTAATAAAGGTCCAAAAATTCCAAAATCTGATTACTGGTTGAAGACAAGTTCCAGAACATGTTCTGTAAGTGGTGGCTGTTATAATAATTTTAATATTAAAATGGGTGTTTATGTTGTTAATTGTTCGATGCATAAAAAGAGATATAACAAGTTTAAAAAATATGCAACTGAAGCAAATCTTAAGGCTTGTAGAGTTCCATGTGTTTTAGGAAAAAGTTTTAATCAACATCTAATATGTAATATGATTAAAAATAAATTAGTTTCTTCAAATGCTGACATGACTACAATTGAAGTGTCTATAAATATGTCTCATTATAATTGTTGGAAAAAACTGATAAACTCTTGTCAAGATTACGCTCTAATTCTTGAAGATGATGTAGAAGTCAAAGCATCTTTTGTCTCAAAAGTTAACAATATTATGGAAAAATTGAAAAAAACTGATAATATAGATTTTTCTGTATTACATTTGTGGAATGGTAATTGGGCTGATACAGATGATAAGCACAAATTTGTAACAAATGTTTCCAGTGGTATTGATATAGTAAAAGAAACAGATGAATATAATGCTGGAGCAGCAGCATATATTATATCTAAAAAATATGCTAATTTTTTGATGAAAAGATTTTTTCCCATAAAGATACCACAAGATATTATGATTGGTAAGTATGTTGAAAAAGGGAAACACTTGTCTTTAAAAATGAAATATAGACATAAGGATTCCTGTTATATATCTCCTCTATTAAGTATGGATTGTGGTGGAGCAGGTGGAACTGGCACACAAACTACTCAGGAACATTTTGCACCTACAATAGCTGAAAGATGGTCTTGTAAAAAATGTTAATAATATAAAACATAATTTATGTTTTATATTAAAATTCCTAATTTTTTTTTATAGAGAGACTAACAATAATGTAAAATATTGATACTATTTTTCCGAAAGTTTCTCTATATTATTTTAAATTATAAAGATATTTATATTTTTCTTTTGTAGATTGCCTTGCGAAGCAATTATCACAACTATTTATATAAGGAACAGAAAATGAAGATTTTGCATTATCCCATGTAAAAAATTGAACAAGAAAAAGAGATTTTTGTTTATATTTAATATTGTTCACAAAATTAACATACCATATCAGAGATCTTTGTTTATAACTGCATAAATCATATTTATCAAGAATAAAATTACGAACATCATCGTCTAAATATTTCATGTTATTATTCCAGTATTCAGTCATAGATAAAACATAAAACCCTTCTATACTTGAAACTATATGTAGTATAGTTCCATGAACAATTGATGAACCTAAAAATCCCAAATAATCTTGTGCAGAAGGCCAACCAAATTTTACATTATGTCTCATATATGCTTCTTGGGGATGAGAATGAAAATTATATAATCCTTCAACTACTTTAACACCCTCTTCATCCCCTAAAATTATACTTTTTTTGTCAACCTCAAGAATATACACCATATCATCCCCAATATTATTTACAAACAATTTACCACCAATCTCTTTCTGTGTAATTATTCCGTTTTTGTTTATTGTTGAACCCATTTTAGAAACTTTTTTTAAGTATTTTATAGCTTTATCACCAAGTTTTATACTTATTTCACAATTATTCTCTTCTGAAAAAAATTGTGAAAAAACATATTTTATGTCATTAGTAACATCAATATCACTATCAACAACATCATTTTTACGCAACATACATAATGCGTTATTTGTAAATTCAAACCCTAAAGGGCTAATATTAGATATGTAAGGATCTTGAAATCCTAAGGAAACGTATTCTTTTATTAAAGATTCTAAAAGTTGTGAATCTAAACTTACTCCTATAAATAAAGTAACATCATTTGGGATATTTCCCAAGGCACTTTCTAAAATTAATTTTAAAATATTCCCTTGTATTCCCATTATTTCGCATACTCTTTTTCTTTTGTCATATATTAAATAAGCATATCCAGAAATACTCCTTGTAAACATATTAGAATTTAAATATTCTACTCTGCCATATCCCATGGGTATGTCTGATAAATATGCATATTGTTCTTTGGATACTACCAAAACCAGACCAATACTTAATTTAGTTTCCGGAACAGGTTTTATAATTTTTTTAAGTTCAGGTAAATTATTAGGTTCAATTATGTTTTCAAAATCTATCAATATCGACGCCATTTATATATTGATAAATATATAAATGAGTAAAAATAGTTATTCACTATTTTTCAAAGAAACGAATGTATGAATATTAGACATGACATCACATATCTCAAATGATTAGATATTTTTATTGGACTTGTCAGGCCATTCTTCGTTGAATATTGTAGGTGAATTTACCAAGTTAGAAACAATTGGTCACATATTCATTATAATGGTGAATATTGTATCGCACTTGACGAACAGGGTGCAATTATATATATTATTTAGCTGTTTTACTTTGGGTAATTTTGGCTGAACTGTCTTTTTTAATTACACATTAGGAGTATCAGACTTGTAATCTTTTTTTTTAACATAATTTTAGAATCCAATGGGATCTGTATAATTAGTATTGTATCGTTCTTCATGGAACTTCCAGTATTCAGGACACCCGAATTTCCATCCTGTTGGAGTTGGTTTAGGTTTCCAGTAGAATACACAATCTAACCAATTATTACTACGGGTAGCATTATGTATATATATACAATGGAAGTCTTCGGTGAGTTGATCTAAAATATCGCAAAAAATATCATAAGTAGGGATAATAGAAGCATAATTATGATATAATTTTTCCCTATTAGATTCGATTGATTCTCTTAAGATGAAAATTCCATCGATATTTGTCCTAATCTGTGGTTTTATATCCATAGCATATTGCAAAGATAAAATATATAACATATTCCAATGTCTTCCCTTTTTAAATAGAGCATTTTGAAGCGGTTTGTTGAAAACTCGAGGGTCGTCTGTACAGTCATCAAGTATAATAAGACCCCACGGATTAGGAAGATGTTCTCTTGCAATCTTTTGTCTCTTGACAAATTCTTTAATTTTGTCTTCGTCATAATCATTATATACAAAAGTGCTTGGCATTATCTCTGCAAAAGCATGGTTAGTGTCTTCTGAACCACTCATAGCAATTCCAACAGGGAAAATATGTTTTTTTGAATACATAAGAGATTTTATAAGAGTTGATTTTCCTGTCCCTGGTTTTCCAACAACTACTATTTTACAACCTCCGTTGTAATCTTTGTTTTCGAACATTCTAGTTAATGGAGGGATAATTTCCAAATCAAGCTCATTAATTTCAATATTTTGTGTGCTAGTCATTTTTGGAGTTAACATTCATTTTCCTTAAATACTTTTTTTGTAATTATATATGGATATATATATATATATCGTAATACGCAAATTTTCTAAATTTTTTTTATATCATCAAATGAGAAATTACTGAAGAGTTTTTAATATTTATACTCTTTTGCTAAATTTGGATGAAGAAATGGTTCATTTATATTGTATTCAATGTCAGAGTAATTTTTATTACTAGATAATATTAAAAGTGTTGCTATAGATACAACTATCGCAAAAGTAAGAGAATAAGATAAAACAAGTTTATAAGAAGTAAAATTTTCGCTAGTATTTTTATCAATTACTTGCACACATAATGGATTTAATAATAATATTATAATAACAAATAAAATAAATGATATTATGAGAGAGCTTGTTGCTGATTTCACAGGATTTTCTTTATCTAACATTTATTTTATAACTTATTTTTTTTTGAAAAAAAATATTTATACCTTTTTGATGTATATAAAATTGATTTTTTTTTGTATATTATATATTTATTTACAGAGCTATCATGAGTTGCAACATCTGTTTTGAGAATATCAACAAAAGTACAAGAAGGGAAATAACATGTCCTTATTGTGACTTTTCATCATGTTTAGTATGCTTCAAAAAATATCTACTTGAAACTTCTAAGGCTTTTCCAGATTGTATGTCCTGCCGTAAAGATCTACAACTGGAATTTATAGCTAACGAGACACCAAAGACTTTCTACAATATTGAATATCGGAAAAAAAGAGCAAATATTCTTCTTAGTCAGGAAAGGAGTTTATTACCAGATACACAGGTTTTAGCTGAAGAGAGGAGGGAATACTTTAGAAAAAATGAAGAAAAAATGAAATTAAAGAAAGAATTAGATGAGTTAAGTAAAAAAATGACAGAAATTAGAAAAAAAATGAATATTCTATCAAAGAATCCTATTAGAACAAAAGAAAAAGAACGCTTACAATTTACAATGGCATGTCCTGGTGAAGATTGCAGAGGATTCCTTTCTACTGCGTGGAAATGTGGGACATGTGGATTAAAAGCATGTAGTAAATGTTTAGCTATTAAAAATGGAGAAGATGACGAAAAGCATGAATGCGATGAAAACGAGGTAAAAACTTATGAGATGATGAGAAAAGATACAAGACCATGTCCTAAATGTAAAGTTAGAATTTATAAAATTGATGGGTGTGATCAAATGTGGTGTGTTGAGTGTAAAACACCTTTTTCTTGGAAATCTGGAGAAATTGTTAAGGGAACAATACATAATCCACATTTTTATGAATGGCAGAGACAAGAGAACAATGGAAATGCTCCAAGAGTGAGAGGCGACAACCCTGGAGGTTGTGGAGAACTTCCATGGTTTGACACAATACTGTATATTTTGAATGAAAGAAAACATAAATTCAAAAATTTAGCCAACTGTCATAGACTCATCGGACATTTAACAGATGTAATTTTGCCTATGTTTCCTAATAATATTGGAATACAGGATAATTCAGACTTGCGTTGTAAATATTTATGTAATGAAATTAGTGAAGAAAAATGGGTTTGTGCTCTGGGAGCACGGCTCAAAAAATCAGAAAAAAATAGAGAAGTTAACCAAATATTAGAAATGTTCATAGTTTCTATCACTGATTTATTTGTCAATTATGTTTCGGGATTTACAATGGAAAATCTGAACAAAGATGCAATTGCCTTAAAAAAATATGCAAACTCTGAACTTGATAAAATTTCATATAAATATAATAATAGAGTTCCATATTTTGATTCTTCTTGGAACTGCACCTCCTGTTAATTTTAATTTTAATTTTAATTTTAATTTATTAGTGTATAATATTAAATGGACAAAACTACAGTGTATTTACAGGAAGGAACAGGACTTAAAAAGTTGAAAGTTGTAATTATAAAACCTAATGGTACGAAGAAGACAGTGCAATTTGGTGCAAAAGGATATTCTGATTTTACTAAACATAAAGATGTAGAAAGAAAAAAAAGATACGAAAGCAGGCATAAAGGTAGAGAAAACTGGGAGAAATCTGGCATTAGCACTGCTGGTTTTTGGTCCAAATGGATTTTATGGAATAAACCATCCTTAGCGGCTTCTATTACTGCCACATCTAGAAAATTTGGAATAATAATTAAAAAAGGAAGTCCACCTAATATGTCTAAAACTTCTAAAAAGAAAAGTCCTCCTAAATCTAAATCTCGTAAGCCAAGATCCCTTAAACCTTGCAAATCTAACCAAGTCAGGGACAGATCAACTAACAGATGCCGTAAAAGCAAGAGCTCTCCTAAATCTAAATCTCGTAAGCCAAGATCCCTTAAACCTTGCAAATCTAACCAAGTCAGGGACAGATCAACTAACAGATGTCGTAAACGCAAGAGTCCTTAAACCTTGCAAATCTAACCAAAGGACCGTTCTACTTGAAATGCTGAAAATGCAAGCCTCATGGATACAAGAAAAGCATTAAAAGAAAGATATTGTAAATTGAAAAATATTATTATTTAGAAGTAATAATATTTATAAAAATGAAATTAGAAAATTAGAATCAAATTAGATTATGTGTTTTTTATTTTTCCTATAGAATAAAAAACCTTTGTTTGTTTTTGTGTGTTATTATACTTCACCAAAATATGCCTCTATTTCTTATCGAGTTGAATTAATAATTTTATTAATTAAAATGATTTTTAAAATACTTTTTATAGTCAAAATAAGTAAAAATGGATAGTTCAGAACAATTAATCACAAAATATACAGATGTTGTTACAGCATATAACTTAATTCTAAAAAGTATTAAAAATGACCCGGAAACATTTACAAAATTTCGTTACGAAAGTGTAAGGGTGTTGGAAAATATTCAATCATTATTGATCGAACTTGATAGTAAAGGAAACATAGATGTAAGGAACCATTTTTTTGAGGAACTTGAATTAAAAGTTAACAGTGATTTCGACGAGTCTGTCAGATAAAATTACTTTTTAATATCTTTTTATTATAATAAATGAATACTCTATCAGGACCAACTCCATTAGTGAGACAAAAATTTGGTCATGATGATATAAATTGGTTATGGGAAAATCGTCGTAGTAGGAGATTACGACAAATAATTATTAACTATTTTTATTCTCCTACTATACCAGCTATTGTTTCCAGAACTTTACGTAAAAGGTATAAAGTGGAAATGTTAAAAATGAGACGTTCAATAGTTAAGATACGTAATTTAAGACGAGAAAGAAGGAACCTGTTAACTGCTGAGGCATTATATGATTCTGTATATGTAAGTAGTGTTGTAGATATTATTTATGATTATTCATATTAATAAATATACCACCCTTATGACTTTTATTAATTCTTTACAAGTTATTTTCATATAAATATATGAAAATAAATTTGATTTTTCAGCGCACTTATTTAAGAAAAAAGTAGAATTATGTCTTCTACAACCGTTTCTGAATATGACTGCGCCAAAACCGTTTCTGAATATGACTGCGCCAAAACCGTTTCTGAATATGACTGCACCACGAGAAAACCAGACTTCTCCAGCGAAAACGTATATTCTTGTTTGGACGATGGCTTAGAAAAGAGAAACTTCAATGAGAAGGAAAATACAATTCTAACAGTGAAAAGTTCTACTAAAGTACAGGCAGTAGAACCCTCTGGTGAGAAACCAATTCGACAGGAAAAAAATAGAAGACAAAAATGGAATCCATTTGTCGAGCCTACTACTCCATCGCAAATGAACAAAATCCCTGACAGAGGAGCCGCTTTTCAAGTCTTTTCAAACAAAAGTCTGTTGGGAGACCAGTTGAGAAAAACTCGTATGTGCAACTCCTTTGGCACCAATAGGAAATGTCCTCATGGTGACAGATGTCGATTTGCACACCATCCAGAAGATCTCAAACTATCTCTTTGTGTTTTTGAGGATAGATGTAAATTTGTTTACTATAATGAACAAGGGAATATCGAGAATTATGGACAAAAGGTTTGTCGTCACCAACACCCAGGTGAGGACAAAGAAGATTTCCTTGTCCGCACAGGACTTAAACAACAAACAATATACCAGTCTCCTCCTTCCGCACCTGTTGTTGTAGAAAAATTACAACTATCTCTACCTGAACAAGATTTCAACCCACCTACTTGGGTTAAAAAGCCTCTATCTGAACAAGATTTCAACCCACCTACTTGGGTTAAAAAGCCTCTATCTGAACAAGATTTCAACCCACCTACTTGGGTAAAAAACACTTTATCAACTATCACAGAACAACCTAAAGAAAAAAGTAAACCAGAAAAGTGTATCGAAGAAGACGATACAACTGAAACTGTTCTTATGGTTCCACAAAACATGGCTGTAAGTGCTTTAGAGCTTGCAATCAGTCTTGGAAAGACCAATATCAAGATTGTTATCGTGCCATAAAGATTCTACCAGGACTTTATGTGTGAAAAAACAACTGAAAAAAATAAAAAATAAAAAATAACTAAAAAACAAAAACAAAAAAAAACAAAAAAAAACAAAAAAAAACAAAAATATTAAAAACATACCTAAAAAGGGTATGTTTTTAAAATGCCTTTATTGAAAATAAATTTGAATTTATTTAGGTAAAAGCAAGGTAAAAAGTGAAACATGACTGCCTTTACACCTGAAATGATTTCTAATCAGTATGACGAATATGGTTGCGAAGAATATGGTTACGAAGAATATGGAGAAGTTACAGATGAAGATGATTATGATTCAGAATATGATTCTGAAGATATACCGCTTCCAGAAAATGATCCAGTTGTTTTAACAACAAAAGCGATGTGGGTAAAACCCCCAGTACCAATCAATTTGGTATCTGAAAAAAATTCATCTTGTCTTTTCGAGACAATACAACAGATGAAAGAGTATTATGAGTATAAAACTCGTAAAGAACTTGAATTAACAGCGAAAGCTGCTCTTGAAACTCTTATGAAGTCATGTGAAGTTCTTGAAAAAGAACGTCAGGAAAACTCTAAACTTGATGCTATTGTATCTCTACTTCCAACAGAATCTAAAGCTAGAAGGGAACGCAAAGCTCGAGAAAAAATGGAAGAACAAAAGAGACTCCTTGCGGAAAAAAGAAAAAACTACCAAAGAACTAATAACTTCAAATCGAGACGTACAGGAGGAAGAAGAAGAAGAAATCACACAATAAACACAGAAGTTGTAGCTGCAAGACGTGCAGAAAAAAAACGGAAAAATAAATTATCAAAACAAAAAGAAGAACAGGATAGAGCTAATCTGTTCTCTGAACTCGGTATTACAAAATCTAGGGTGGATAAGCCTATTTTTGTCCAACAACATATCGATTCAGAAATAAGTCAAAGTGATACCGAAGAAAAAACAGAACAACAAATCGCGGAAGAAATCGAGCTT
>Ga0213861_10000887_pt1 | contig 26922 bp, 24 predicted proteins | sample PICome_4_FD_160110 | JGI IMG/M metagenome (GOLD analysis project Ga0213861, IMG submission 160110) | Coastal seawater microbial communities near Pivers Island, North Carolina, United States - PICO131 | ecosystem: Environmental > Aquatic > Marine > Coastal | place: USA: North Carolina... | reverse complement strand
GCATTAAGGTTACAATGTTTGTAACTTACAAGTCGCTAAGTTACTGATACAACAGAGAAATTGGTTTAATGGGCAGAACAAAAATAGAAGGTAAGAGTTACACGAAAGTTACACGCTTTTATTTTCGTGCTTGTAGCCCTTTGTCTATAAAGCTCTGTAAATCAGCGACTATTGAGTGGGAGTAAAAATATCGTCTAAAACCCCTATAAAATAGGGATTCTTCAGATACAAACTTTTGATAATACCCTTATTCTTATTTGATTAGTGTTATGTAGATACAAACTTTAGTGCAAAGTTTGGTCACTTACTGCAAAACATAAGCGCCATATTAGATCTAAACAAATCTTCAAAACTTGCCCCTTAAAAATTATTATTACTCATCAATTTCTTTTTAAAGGGAAGGGTTTTTTTCATTAAAATACTATATCAAAATTTATAGCTAACACTAGAACAAGGTCTTTTGATCACTTCAATCAAGTCATATTGTAAGGTATTTCTTACATGCATGATCTTCACCCATATCACTGTTAATAAAGAATTATTTTCAAAAGGAGCTCTCAAGTATCACATTGTTAAAGAAAGTCATAAAATGTAGAATCAAACAAGTAAAATTGTTTGTAAAAAGGTAAATATACAATTAAAAATATGCTACAAATCAGCAAAGTAACAGGCTATCTTTTTTTAGTTACTCTTTTTTTTATTATCGTGTCTTCAGGCCATGATATGTGGGATGGTGTGGTTACTTCTTATGGCTTTGAGGTAAATAATATTTCTGGTAGCAGTGCAACCATGTTAGCTCATGGTTGGTATCTTCAACATTTTCTGCATTTAGTCCTGTTTGATTTAGCTGACAACCTACAAGTAACATTTTTTCAAATATCTTCTTTTGTTTCTTTTGTATTGATTGCTTTGATGGCAAGAGAAGTTCTGTTTTTATCAAAGAAAATTTTTTACTTAGAAGATTTTTTTGCAAATATTTCTTTTTGCTTATTCATTATATTTCCAGTCTGGCAAATATTTTTTAGCAGCATCCATTTAATATTTATTTTTTGTATTCTTCTGGGTTTTGTTGGAATAAGATTTATTCATACTGAGCATTTCTTGCTAAAAAAATGTGCAGGGTATTTATTTGTCATCTTAAGCTTTCAAGTAAGCTCAATGTTAGTTTTTCTTCCAATCTTAAGTTATGCATATGAATCCAATAAGAGAAATTTAAATCAATTATCACTACCTTCTATAGTGACATGGTTTATATTTCTTCTTTCTGTGGCTGTTTATAGCGTTAAAACGATAATCTTCCCTCCAGTGAACGAGATTAGCGGTGCTTATAATCAGCTTATGAACCCCTTGTCATCTCTTGAAAGCTTTAAATTAGTTGTAGGCGGCCTTTTAAGCTACTCAACTTTCTTTGTACTATTCTTGCCTGCATTTTTTTTATTCTTAACTAACATGTTTTTATCCAAGTCATACCTTAGAGAATTGTATAAAAAAATTAGTGCCAATTGGCATACTTTTTTTTTGTTAATCATTCTTTTAGGAGCATCAGTTTTTAGCTATGTAATGGTTGGAAAGTATGGCAAGCTCACTTTTGAGCACGTCATGTTGTGGGAAATGCGACACTCTATTTTGCTTGCTCCAATGGCAGCCATTTTTACAGCTTGGCTTTTCCAAATGGTTTCAGTGGACTATCCCCAATCCTTAAGAGGTAATGTTTTGATTATTCTAACGATGCTTATTAGCTTAACTTTTTTACTTTTTGGGGTTGCTTCAAAGCTAAATAGACATGAGTTCGAGACACAACTTATTGGCTCGCTTGAATCTCTAGAAATTAGTCCAGGAACTGTCTATTTTGCTCTTGATTCAGCTTCAGCAAACCCATTACCAATCATGCGATCTTATGAGCTAAATTATTTATTCTACCGAATGTACAATAATATTGATTATGATGTACGTTTTGCTGTTAAAGGAAGCAAGGTGATAGAGCATCAGGGGCACACTCAACCAGAAAGAGATAGGCTGCATCTAATTCAAAGCCTTTCCAAGGACATGTGGTTGATGGAAATATATAATCCCTCTAGCACTAAATGCAAATCTATTATCTCGATGGAAATTAAAGACTTTTCAGGAAATCTGAATGTTATAAAGAATTCACTGGGCTTAGGCAATGGAAGGGTGAATTTGACTCTCGATTCCACTAAATGCTTTCAATAAAAGAGTAAACTATGAAAAAAATTTCTATTATCATTCCTTTTTTTAATGAAGATGAGGGAGTGCAACATTTCTTCACTGAATTGAATGCTGAGCTTATTAAGATTAAAGAATATTCCTTTGAGCTAGTTTTAGTTGATGATGGAAGTGTCGATCAAACCCTGAGATGCTTGAAGGATCTAGATATTGGAGAGTTGATGGATGCAACTATTATTGAGCTCTCAAGAAATTTTGGAAAAGAAGCCGCGCTTACTGCAGGAATTCACCATTTCACCGGCGATGCTGCAATATTCATGGATTCTGATTTAGAGCATCCTCCAAAAACAATCAAGAGCATGTTGGATAAATGGGAGGAGGGCTATGATGTCATCCTTGGCAAAAGAATGTCTAGAGAGAATGAAACTATCCTAAAGCGATTTGGGTTTAATATTTTTTACTGGATTTATAATAAAATTTCGCAATTTAAGAATTACCCAGGGGTTGGAGAATTTAGATTAATGAATAGAGCATCTGTTGATGCTTTAAAGCAGCTTGATGAAAATCAGAGGTTTATGAGAGGATTAATGTCCTGGGTGGGCTTTAAGGAGGCAATTGTTGAGTTTGAGCCTATCACTAGAGAGCGAGGGCATTCAAAATTTTCTTACTTTAAACTCCTATCATACGGCCTCAATGGAATTACTAGTTTTAGCATCGCCCCTCTTAGACTCTCAATATTTTTGGGTATTTTTTCTGCAACAGGTGCTGTTTTATACTCTTTATACTTATTGTGGGAATTTGTTTTCTACGGAGTGGATGTCTCAGGATTCCCTACCTTGTTGTTAATAACTGTTTTTTTTGGCAGCATTAATTTAATTGTGTTGGGAATTATTGGTGATTATATAGGTAAAATTTTCTTAGAATCCAAAAGAAGACCTTCATTTGTTGTTAGAGAAATATATAAACTAAAATAAAATATTAAAAATACTACTGTGCGAACACTGTCAAATATATCAGTAATTAAAATCGCTGATGATTTTGGTGCTGACCAATTTCATGATGATGCGATGTTAACTCTTCTTGAACTTGGCAAGATTGATGGGGTATCTATTTTTTCCGAGCTTCTTAATAAGGAAAATACAAAAAAACTTAAAAATCTTAGGGATGCTCATTCAATTCAAATCGGATTGCACTTTAATCTCACATCTGGTGATGGATTACCAAATGTCTCTGACTTATTAAGAAATGCAATATCTAGATCTCTTGACGAGAATTGTGTTGCAGATTCACTAAAATCTCAGTTGAATGCATTTCAATGTAAATTTGGCTATTTGCCTGATTTTCTTGATGGGCATCAACATGTTCATTCTTTCCCTCTGATTAATCAAGTAGTGTCTAAGGTGCTTACTAAATACAAATTTACAGGCTGGGTTAGAAATGTTGGATCTATTGAGCCCTTGTCTTTTGTTAAATCTATCAAGTTCTCTTATCTCAAAAAGTTCTTAGTCTTACAGTCCTTAGCTTTTTTTCACAGAAGGAATCTGAGAAAAAATAATCTCTTACACAATAAAAATTTTCATGGTTTATTGCCACTTACGAACCCCACTAAGTTAAAAAACGCATTGCCAGCTTTGTATGATGCCCGCTTCCCAATTTCTACAGTGATTATGTGTCATCCAGGTTCATTGCTTGGAGCGAGCAGTCATGACCATCCTTCAAAGAGCAGAGATGTTGAATTTCAGTTTCTATCTTCAGGGCAAATAGATGCCTGAGCTTGACAAGAAGACCTGGAAAGAAATTATTACATTTAGCGTAATTGGAGTCTCAAATGTAGTGGTATATCTATTACTAGTAAGTTTTTTAATATATCTAACGGAGTTTAATTTATCTATTGTTAATGGATTGGCCTATCTATTTTCAGCTGTGTATAGTTTTTGCTTGAATACTATTTTTACTTTTAAAAAAGCTTTCAACATGATGAGATTAGTAAAATTTTTAATCGCCAGCTTTCTTTTATCCTTAATTGCCTCAGCAATTACAGCAATCATCCTCTTTTTAGAATTTCAGTACTGGGTTAGTTTAATGGTAGTGATTTTTGGATTGCCCCTATTATCATTCTTTATTCACAAGCATTGGTCATTCAAATGAAATAAAAGAGATTGGCCGCGTATTCTATGATATTTTCAGCCAATCAATGTTCGTTCATTGGTTGCAACAATTGGTGATACGGTTGTTGGATATGGATTGGTAGTGATGGAAGAAAAATTAGAGGTGGAAAATTCGGGCATTTTGAAGACATTGCTGTTCACCCACATTACAAAAAATGGAATTGGTAAAACTATTGTTGATAGTTTGTTTGATGTGGCAAAGTTAGAAGGTTGTTACAAGGTTTCCCTTCAGTGCCAAGCGCATAATATTGATTTTTATGAAAAATGTAATTAAGAATTTAGTGGCATTGCCATGCAAAGATTCATTTCATAGAAAGATGGCAAGAAAAAGAAAATTTTATTGACTGCAATACAAAGCTTTTTACTAATTAACTGTTACTTATGTTGTCAATTACTGCTACCGCACTTCATAAGTAACACCGCACTTCATAAGTAACAATGCCATTAAATAAATTTCAGGTTAAAATTCACTCATGAAATACAGGGCAGAAATTGATGGCTTGAGAGCATTGGCAGTAATGCCTGTTATTTTATTTCATGCTGGCTTTGAATGGTTTAGTGGAGGGTTTGTTGGTGTTGATGTTTTCTTTGTAATTAGTGGTTACTTGATTACATCAATTCTTATTGAAGATATTGAGAATAACCGCTTTAGCATCGTTCACTTCTATGAACGACGTGCACGAAGGATATTGCCAGCACTGTTTTTTGTCTTGGCGGCATGCCTACCATTTGCTTGGCTTTGGTTGACACCAACGGATCTAAAAGATTTTGGAGCAAGCCTAGTTGCAGTATCGTTTTTTTCATCAAACATTTTATTTTGGTTAGAGAGTGGTTACTTCTCTACGGCAGCTGAGTTGAAGCCTCTGCTGCACACTTGGAGCTTGGCGGTAGAAGAGCAGTACTACATACTCTTTCCGATATTTTTAATGCTCACTTGGAGATTGGGAGTCAAGTGGATCTTAATCTTATTATCGATAGCCTTTTTTATTAGTCTAGGAGTAGCTCAATGGGGTGCTTATAATCGTCCTAATGCTGCTTTTTTCCTACTTCCAACCAGGGGTTGGGAGTTGCTTGTTGGTGTATTTGTTGCCTTTTATCTCCAGCATAAAACCTACTTAAAATCTAATTCTGCAAATCAAATATTAAGCCTACTTGGTTTTGGTATGATCGTTTATTCGATCATCGCTTTTGATGAAACAACCCCTTTTCCAAGTTTATATGCCTTGATACCAACAATTGGAACAGGGTTATTAATTTTATGTGCTGTTCCAAAAACTTTTATTCATAAATTGCTTAGCCTAAAATTTATTGTTGGAATCGGCCTGATTTCTTACAGTGCCTATCTGTGGCATCAACCATTATTAGCATTTACGAGACATAGGCTTTTGGGAGAGGTTTCTGACCTTATTCTTGTTATTTTATGTGTTGCCTCGTTAGCGATGGCTTGGTTTAGCTGGCGATTTGTCGAGAAACCATTTAGAAATAAACAGACTTTTTTGCAAAAAGATATTTTTTTGCTTTCTCTTGTTGGAATAATTTGCTTTGGAGCTATCGGACTTTTATTGCATGCAAATAAAGGCTTTACTGATCGAATTCAAACAGACTTGGATTACAACACAATAATGGCCTCACCACTTCGCAGCAGTTGCCAAGGCAAATTAAATCCTTGTGAATATTTTGGAGAAAAGGTGGAATGGGCTACGTTTGGAGATTCTCACTTATTTGAACTCACTTATGCCTTAGCAGAGCATTTGCGTGCAAGAAATATTGGGGTCCAACAAAATACTTACTCCGGTTGTTCACCTTCTATTACTGATACCACTGCTCGTTGTCATCAATGGAGAAAAGATGCCATTGACAGGATAGTAACTGACAAAAAAATTAAAAACGTTTTGGTGTCATATAGGATGACTCAGCATCTAGATAAAAAAAACTTTTTAGAAAACGAGTCGTTGGATGAGGAGCGCGCACTAATATGGACTGACTTTGTGACGATATTAGAGACTTTCATAGCTAATAATAAAAATGTTTATTATGTAGTTCAGCCGCCAGAATTACCATCTCACATTGAGGTTATTGCTTTTTGGAGATCAAAAGGACATAGCTCTAACCAAATTATTGGTGCCACAAGGCAATGGTGGGATCAGAGAAATGGCTATGTGAATGACCGACTTCTGTTGCTGCCAGAAAAAGTGAAGGTGATTGATCTTACTGAAAAATTTTGTGATGAAGATTATTGTTATGGGTCTGATTCAAAAGGCTATTATTACTTTGATGATGATCATGTCTCTATTTACGGGGCGAAATTAATAGTAGAAGATGGAGTCTTTGAAAAAGAAGTTAAGTAATGAATAAAAATAAGGCTGAATAGGCAGCTTAATATAAATTTATTGACGCTTTTCTATCCTGCAATAAATAATATTTTACTTACTCATTACTCTCAAAACCTTAGTCTATTGCAATGTTGCTGAAGATTTTTCTTACAGTTGCAGAAAATTTTGTATCAACATGTGGCTATTAAAAATTGTACCTACTCAGAGACTTGCTTTGTCACTGAAGAAACAGCAAAATCACATAAATAAAAAACAGCAGTGGTGTTAAATGAAATCTTATGACGAGTTTAAAGCTGAAACGGAATCAATTCAGCAGCAAATGGTAGATGGTAATAAGAGCGAACTGGCAAGTGCTCTTAAAGAATTAAAGTTCATGTTCAAAGAGTTTGGCTTTAATGCTGGGATGGTGAAAGGTTCTATTGCAGACTGCAGGAAAAATAAATGATGCAACAAATTCTAAAAAAAATGTTTGATAAGATTATAAAGTTAATAGAGCACAGAAGAATTAATAACAATATTAATCGCCTTCAATCTCTTGAGATCAAACCGGCTAGGGGCAATGCTGATTGGTTGGCTTTATGCGAAATAAAAATGGGTGGTATTCAGCAGAATGTAACAAGGTTGAAAGTATCTGATCTTGATCCGAGGTCTAAAATACACATTCAAACTGGAGGTATGACTGGTGGCGATCGAATGATTCATCACAATTATGCAAAACTTTATGAAAGGTATTTAAGTAGATTCATTGGAACAAGCGAAAACCTAAATATTCTAGAGTGCGGGATTCTTAAAGGCACTGGTCTAGCCGTATGGTCTGAGCTTTTTCCAAAAGCACTCCTAATTGGCTTAGATATTGATTTAGATCATATAAAATCAAATTTTGAATTCTTGAAAAGCAGAGGTGCTTTTCAAAATAATGATCCGTTATTACTTAATTTTGATCAGTTTTCGCCAGATGCAAGTGAGCTATCTGACGCGATTGGATCTGAAAAGCTAAACATTATTATTGATGATGGTTTTCACTCAGATGAGACCATATTAAATACGATCTATGCTCTCAAACCTTTTTTTGCTGAGAACTTTGTTTATTTCGCTGAAGATAACTCGACGGTTTATCCAAAAATAAAAGAGAATTTTCAAGAATATAAAGTGGAGTCTTTTGGGCAGATGACAGTTATAACCCCAAACAATATTTCTTAACCAAAATTAATGAGTTAGTGGCATGAAAGTTAAAGAAACTCAAACAGCGACTTTCGTGAGTTGCTTTAAGAACTCTTAGATAAAGCTAATCCACGTTGTGCTGAGCTTGCAGGAGCAGAAAAGAAACGGCTAGCTAAATTAGAAGCGATAACTGAACGTTTAAAGCCTCTTCGCAAAGAGCATGGCTTTACTACTGGGATGCTGAAGGGTACGCTTGCCAAAGGGAGGGCAAAGAAATGAGCTTGAAAAAAATCTTGAAGTGGCTGCATTATCAAATAATGAAGAACTTCCCAAAGAATAATCTCGGCGATAAGCTATTTTCAATAATTCACTTCATTAAAGCCTACAAAAGGCTGCCAAATAGTAATCAAAAGCTACTTAGTAATTATCTGTTCGAAATCAAGCATAGTGCTGAGGGTTATAATCCTTTAAGGGCTTATGTATCTGATAAGGCTTTTGTTAAAGACTATGTTCGCGCTAAAGTTGGAGAAGATTTTAATGTCCCCACAATAGGTGTTTTAAATAGTTTTAGCGATTGCTGCTCTTTTGAGTTTCCAGATCGATGCTGCATAAAGCCTACCCACTTAAGTGGCATAGTAATCTTAAGGAAGCATGGAGAAACTATAGATTTCGATGCAATGCAAAAGTGGTTCCAAATCAATTATTACGAAATAGGAAGAGAAAAGAATTATCGATACTTGCAGCCAAAAGTCATTGTTGAGCCGCTAATTTTTGACAGTACAAACAATGAAGATTACAAATTCTTTTGCTATAAGGGTAAAGCAAAATTTATTCAAATTGATGTTGATAGATTCACAGACTGGACTCGCTTATACTTTGACAGAGAGTGGAATGAGCAAGACTTTAGCATCATAAAGCCCAAGTCAAAAAAACAGTTTTTAAAACCTGCTAATTTTACAAAGATGTTGCAAGTGGCTGATAGGCTAAGTTCAGAATTCGAGTTTGTACGTGTTGATTTATACACTGACGAAAATGATATCTTTGTCGGTGAAATTACCAATTGGCCTGAAAATGGATATGGCTATTTTGTGCCAAATAGCGGTGAATCTGTCGCGTCAAAAATATTATTTTCAGGAGAATGAGCGATTAGAGAGTTACTCACTCGTAACACACGCACTTTGCTAGAACCTAATATGGAGCTTTTTAATTATCTAGCAGACAAAGTAGAGCTATATGATGCGGGTTTCAAGATTGAAGACAGAATGCTTAGAAGTTAATTTTCTGAGTAACTTTAGAGCTAGAGCATTGAACAGCCAGCACTTTTATTAAGAAAATTTTTGTTATCTAAAAATTATTGAGGAAAATCATTTGTATCCCATCTAGGCAATTCTAGAGAGTGGTGAATATCTAAATTCGCCTTTCCTACTTTAGTTGTGAAGCCTAAAGAGCATTTCTTTTTTGAGAGAATATCTAAAGTATTATTATTGTAAGCCCCATATGGATAACACATTATCCAATCTTCTGTGGGGGCACCTACGCTTGCTAAAAAATTAATTGATTTGTCTATTTCTATGTTTTGTAAATTCAAGTCTATGGCATTTAACCAGAAATGATTATAAGTATGACTGCCAACATACATTCCACTGCAAACTAATTCTTTTACCTGATCAATTGATAAATATAACTCATCAGAAAATTCTTCCTCTGACTTACCAACATATTTTTCAAATAAATTTTTAGTAACTTTTTGTCTTATTTTTAATGGCAGCTCTCTTTGGAGTAGTCGTTTAATAAAAATGACATTTGCATTATCGTACCTGTTAGGCTTTGCGATATTCTTCCATAATTTACTAATTTCATCCTCATGAATTTTACTTGCCTTGCACTCCCTTAACAAGTCTGCAAGAAGATCTGCAGTATTGTTAGCAGAAGCCAGAATGTAGTGAATGGCATTTACATCAAGAAGCTTATTTTCCAAGATAGGTCGAGCAGGAGGGAAAAAAGATCCTTGTAATTTTCTCTTACTCAGTTCAGGCAATACATAATCGTAATGATCCTTATAGCCATCATCGAAAGTCAAAAGACATGAATTATCAGGAAGTTCCATTAAATTTTTTGATGCAGCTATAAGATCTTCCGCTTTTATAATATTGAATTTTTTTTGAAAATAATCTAGCTGATTTTTAAATGATGCTAATTCTAATCCTTTAATGTTTGGATATTGGGAACCTGTAATCGGTCTAATGTAATGAAACATTACAATGTTTACTTTTTTCATAGCGCATTATCTCTCTTATTGGGTCTTTCTTGGTCGCAGTCGCCAGTAATGATTAATAAATTTTCATTTTTGCATTGTTTGAATCTTTTAAAGCAAAAATTTTTCTTTCTGTAATCACTAATAAAGGGCTCAAAGTATAGCGGAAGATATTTTTGACTTGAGCAGGTTTCAAAAATCTCATCCTCGATCAATAAAATTTCAGATAACAATATATCAATATAATCTATATTTTTAAAAAACTTACTAGAAGAAATATTCTCTGCAAAAATTGATAATCCTTTCCTATCCCCAGCAAAATCGACTATACGAAAAATACTTTTCATCAAAGTCGGGTCATAAAGTATTCTGCCTACAATAGAAGCTATATAAAAATCATTTTCATACACATAAAAGATTGAATAGTCATAAAAATTACTGATTAAATATTTTTGTTTCAAATATAAATTAGACTTTTCCCCAATGCCTACAGTTTCATTTTCTCCATGAAAATCCTGGGTAATTAAATAATCTGAATCAATTACTTGACCTTTTTTTATAACCGATTTCATTAAATGTGTCATCGAGCCAGTCTCATAGCCCAGTCTTTGATATAAAGGTATTACTTGACTGCCAACACCGAGACTCGCCACAAAGCCAACGTTTAGATTATCTTCCAGAAACTTTAATAGCTTTATCCCAACAGGTTCGCGCAGTCCGACCTTGACCATCCACATTGAAAGCCACGCAATCTCTTGCTTTATGGACCGATCAAACTGACTATTAGTTATATAGCCTAAAATTCCTACAATATTACCCTTCGAATCTTTTGCTAAAAAAAATTGCAGTTTGTTTATGTTTACAAAAAAATGATTGAAGACTTCTTTATCATGACTGAGGATATGGTCAGAAGCCCAATACTCTTTTATAAAACTTTGAATTTCGTTGTAATCCGCATATTCGGCATGAGAGTAATCAATCATTATTTTTAGTTAATTGCACTATTAAAATTTAATGAAGAAAGCAAGCAAATGACTGTTGCCTTATTAAATGCTTCTGCATTGTAAACTTAGAAAGGAAACCATAATTCTTATTTCCAAATAAAATATAAGTCTGCTCTATATTACTATATGGATATGCAAAATGATAAATGTTAAAAGTATTCATTTTATTTAATAGTTCAAATCACCATCCATGAGAAATCTTAGCATCTAGAATTTTATTTAGGCATTTTATTGAGGGCATATTCTTGATAGATAAAATGAATATTATTCTACTTATAAGATTAGCAATGGTGGTTAAAAAAATACAAAATCTGAAATTACCTAGTGTAAAATGGTGTACATAATATAGAAATTAAATACTCATGAATCCAAAAGAGATATATAGCATTATAGCTTCAGTGCTTAAGATAAGTGTTGATGACGTGAATGATGAACTTTCTGTTGGAGATATTCCTGAGTGGGATTCGCTGGCGCATATGCAATTAATTGAAGCATTTGAAGAAGCATCAGGAACAACCCTAGACATTGAAAAAATAATTGAAATTGAGGATGTTCAAGATCTCTTGGAAGCTTTTCAAAAATCAGATTAATGTCAATTGTAGAGAAGATTTTTTATCATGCTGATAATAATCCGAATAAATCTGCAGTAATATTTAAAGATAAAGTACATTCATACAAAACTCTTGCCTTAGATATAAAATCCTCTTCGGAAGCTCTTCAAAAACATGGTTGCAAAAAAAATAATAAAGTAATACTAAGGGCTGCAAATACATATCAATTTATCTGTGTATATTTTGCTATTCACTTGATTGGAGCTATAGTTGTGCTGATTCCCTCAGAGAGAGATGAGGCGTTTGAACTACTCGTCTCTAAAGTAACTCATGCATCATTTAAAATAGAAGATTCAGCTTTTTTTTGTAAAGATAATAAATCTCACGAATTTTTATCAGATTTTAAATGTGTAATTAACTCTAATAACTTAGCAGATATAGTTTTTTCAAGCGGAACAACCGGAGATCCCAAAGGTGTCCCCATCAGCCATGGCAAGCAATACTTGGCTACTGAAAACATTATTAACCATGTAAAAAATAATTCAGAAGATACTGAATTAATATTAATGCCTTTGAGCCATTCTTTTGGGATGGGCAGATTAAGATCTGTATTGTTTGCGGGAGGGTCGATGATTATTGGCCCAGCTATTTTTAATCTTAAGGAAATTTTTCACTATCTTAAAGAATATAATGTTAATGGCTTGGGGTTGGTGCCTTCTGCCTGGAATATTCTTCGAAAGCTATCACGGGACTCCATTATCAAGTTTTCAAACCAAATAAAATATATAGAGTTTGGCAGTGCTTATCTTGCCAAAGAAGAAAAAAAATTTATTTCCGAGTCTTTTCCTGACACAAATCTAGTAATGCATTATGGCCTTACAGAATTATCAAGGGCTTTATTTATAAACTTTCATGAAGATGATTTGGGGGCTATCGGCAAGCTTCAAAAAAATGTAAGTGTTAAGATAGTGGATTCTAATGGAAAAGTTATTCCAAACGGTGATAGTGGAGAAATAATACTTCAATCTTCCTGGATGCTTGAGGAATATTACAATAGCAATGAGCTTAATATGAATGCATTTCAACTTGATCATATTCGCACTGGAGACTTAGGCAAGATTGCTGATGGATATCTTTATTTAACTGGGAGGCTAAAAGAAATAATTAATGTTGGGGGCCGACAGATTAGCCCATATTACATTGAAGACAAGCTCAGTCTTCTCAGTTTTATTGAGGAATCTGCATGCATTGGGGTTCCGCATGAAGAAATGGGAGAATCTATCGTTGCATTTGTTGTAATTGAAGAGAGTATGAGCAATCCTGAGAATGATATTAAGAATCAAATACACTCCTTAATTGTAGAGTTGATGCCTGCATATATGATTCCAAAAAAAATTATTTTAATTGATAGCATACCTAAAACGTCTTCAGGCAAGATCATGAGACATAAACTACATTTTTTGATAAAGGATTATGCTTAAACTAAAGTTACCCATACCAGTTTTTAGAAATGCGAAAGAGATTGCTAATGGTAAAAATGCAAGGCTTGCATTAACAGGTATAAATGCTAGCAAGGCGGTCTTGGTTGTCTCAGGCTCATTTTATAAATCTGAGTATTTCGAGCAAGTAAAAAGATTAATTAATTGTGACTCATTACATGTTATTAAGAAGGAAAGTGGGGAGCCAACAATACCTATCATCTCAGGTATTTTAGAGGAGCTTGAAAGGTTTGGTCCTGACTATATAATTGCTTTGGGCGGAGGATCTGTAATTGATGCATCAAAAATAGCATGGGTTCTCTATGAACACTCTTCACTTGATCTCAATCAAGCTATTAGGCCATTTTCAATTCCACTCTTGCGAGGGAAATCACAGTTCGCAGCAATACCTACAACCATAGGATCAGGTTCAGAAGTTTCATCAGCAGCTGTTTTCATGGATCCAAAAAACTATTCAAAAAAATCCATAGTTTCTCATGATCTCCTACCAGACCTAGTGATACTGGATCCAGAGTTAGTTGCTGAGGTGCCTCAAGTTATATTAAAGACCTCTATTGCAGATGCTTTATCGCATGCTGTTGAAGGGTATGTATCACAAATATCACATCCAATGATGGAAGTTTTTTCAGAAAAATCATGTGAGATAATTTTTACCCATCTTGAGAATTTTGATCAAGAAAATTGGGATCTTGAAATGATTTCATCATTGCAGTTATCCTCAATGCTTGCAGGCATAGTGCAGAACCATTGTGTTGTGGGTTTATCACATGCCATTGCTCATCAACTTGGGCAATATAACTTTTCACACGGTTTAGCTAATGCAGTCCTTATGCCTCATGTCATTGCATATAATGCAAATGATAAGAAAACACATGATAAGTATTTAAAGTTATGTCATCGCTCTGGAATTGGCAGTTTAGATAATCTAGTGAAAATCTTTCAAGCTCTATCACCAGACACTCAAGAGCTCCCTTCTATTCAAAAATCATATTTTAAGGAAATAGCAAAATTAGCTCAATTAGATCCTGCTGCTAGAACAAATCCATTAATATTTACTGAACTAGATGTCATTCAAATCTTAAATAATCTTTATGAGTAATACTAAAAAATTTATCTTAGACTGCAAGCCTTATGACTTAGATATAGGCGAAAAAGATTTATTGTTTAGAGAGAATCTAATGGATGAATTAATTCATCATTATAATAATAATAAGCTTTATAAGCAGTTTTGTGAAAAAAATGATTTTAATCCTTCCTCATTTGCAGGACATATAAATGAAATACCTGCTATACCTGTGCATGTATTTAAAGCATTGGGCGCAATTCTAAATTCTGTAGAGCATCAAGAAATTTCTTTCTCATTAAACTCTTCAGCTACCTCTGGAAAACCAAGCACTATTCTCGTAGATAAGTTAACCGCACAAAGACAAAAAATTGCGATGGCAAAGGTTATGCAAGAGGTTTTAGGGGCTAAGCGAAAGAAATTTTGCATTATGGATATTAATCCCTCGAGTCCAAGAGCTACCAATTTAGGTGCGCGAATTGCTGCTATTAAGGGATACCTTAACTTTGCATCATCATCTAATTACTTTATAGACTATTGTGATAAAAAAAATGGACTTATTTTTAAGAAAGAAGATTTCTTGAATTTTCTCGCTTCTGCCAATCGAGATGAACCATTGGTTATTTTTGGCTTCACATTTGTTTTGTACCATGATGTTATTAAATCGTTGCTGGATGATAACCAAGAATTGGCACTACCTTTGGGAAGTAAAATTATTCATATCGGTGGATGGAAAAAATTAGAAGATCAAAAAGTAGATAAATCTATATTTAATAAACAAATTGCTCAATTATTTAAAATTAAAGAAAAAGATGTAATTGATATTTACGGATTTACGGAACAAATGGGAATCAACTATCCTGATTGCGAAGCTGGCTGGAAGCATGTACCTTCCTATTCTGAAGTATTGATTCGAGACGAATCAAATCATTCCTTGATGAAAGATGATGAAATTGGTCTATTACAGTTTTTTAGTCCAATTCCACACTCATATCCAGGTAACGTTGTGCTAACTGATGACTTGGGTTTCATGAATTCAGGTAAATGCCAGTGTGGACTAGATACAAAAAGATTTAAGGTTGTCGGGAGGGCTCATAAAGCTGAGGTTCGAGGGTGTGGTGATGTCATGTCGGATAAAATTGCAGATCGGAATGAACTAAAAAAAACTGACTATATTAACAAGTCTTATAAGGTTTATCATTCTCCTTTAACGTCATTAGAAAGTAAAACCTCGTCATTAGAAAATTTTCAACTCATAGTAACTGACATAGAAAAATCTAAAAAATGGCTATCTGAACAGTCGACAGAATTACTACTTGGCTTAGTTGATCTTGCAAGAAAAAAATGGATGACTGAAAAATCACTAGAAACCTATAGAAATCACGGATTAAATTTCTTGATTGACTGGTGTTCGCCTGAAAAGCTATCAGCACTTTTAGATGAAGGCCTTAGGGGGAAGAGAGGTATGATTGATAACTTCATGCCAAAGGGCGATTCACAAAAATCTTCAATGATGGCGTCTCCTAGGGGTATTGTTGTGCATTGGTTATCAGGCAATGTTCCTTTGCTAGGAATGTTTCTATTGATTCAAAGTATATTATGTAAAAATATTAATATTCTAAAAGTATCAGCAAATGAATCTCAGGCTTTGCCAGCTCTTCTTGAGTCATTTAAAGGTCTGTCATATACCTCTATTGGGGGGAGTAGCATTTCAGGGGATGATCTATTGAAAACAATTGCTGTATTATATTTTGATAGAGAAAATGTTGAAATTGCCAAAGCATTCTCTAGCATTGCAGATGTAAGAATTGCATGGGGTGGAAAAGAAGCTGTAACCTCGATAACAACATTGCCAAAGAAATACAATTGCCAAGATATAATTTTTGGTCCAAAGCTTTCAACAATGGTAATTGGGAAAGAGGCATTATCTGATGAAAGAAAAATAAGAAAAATTCTGCGACGCGCAGCAACTGATTGCAGTGTTTTTGACCAATATGCTTGCGCCTCGCCTCATGCAATTTTTATTGAGTCTGGTGGGCTCATTTCTCCAAAAGAGTTTTCTCAAAAGCTTGCGATTGCCATGGAAAAAGCCCTTATTCGGTTGCCATGCGATGAACCAGATATTGGGCAAAGAAATAAAATTAAATCAAAGATAGCTGAATATCAATTCATTGGCGAGGCTCAATCTCATTCCGAGTTCAAGTGGACAGTACTTTTTGAGAAATCAAGTACTTTAGATGACCCAACTTATCAAAGAGTGGTAACTGTAAAAGAAATAAATAATGTATTTGAAATGATTGGAGGCCTAAATGAAGACGTCCAAACAATTGGGTTAGCCTTAGAGGGAAAAAAGAAATTAGATTTTGCTAAAGAGGCTGCAAATAAAGGAATAGTTAGATGTCCTGAAATAGGTTTTATGACTCATTTTGATTCACCCTGGGATGGAATGTTTGCAATTGATAGATTGATTAGATGGACTTCATTAGGAGGCCCACATTAAATTTGGCATCACAAATAGTAGTTAAATATAATAGTATTATGGCAGCCTTCTCCTATCCTTAATTACTTCGGTAATTAAAAAAAGTATTCTATTTTTAAGACTTGAGTACAGAGTTAGTTTAACGATAGTGATTAAAGGAATGCCATTGCTGTCATTCTTTATTCGCAATTATTGGTCACTCAAAGGCTAACTAATTTTTTAGCACCACGCTTAAAAAGAGTGATCACCACAAATGCCTCCATTTTTCTCATTATAAGATACCCAGAATATTTCTACAGTTCCAACCGATGACTTACATTTCCATGATAAAAATTTCTTAAAGGAGCTTTGCATGTTTAGCTCAAAAGTCACACAGGTTTCCGCAGGAACATGGATCTTTTTCTTAAAAACATTTCCATTATCAAAAAAGCTAAAAACTGCATTGGCAGCTTCGGTTTTTTTTGGATTATGAGAGCAATTTCTAACAAAAAATACTGTTTTCCAGTTTGTAATATTTAATATTGAGCCCCAAAAATTGATTGTGCCTGGATATACATTTCCCTTAAAGCCTGTTGCAATATCAGTAGGGTGAATGGAGTTAGGCAGGGAAAAGTTATAATTAATATTTAGGCGTGCTGGGCACTGTTTGGTTGAGTAAAATTTTATAAATCTATCATCTGAAATTTCTTCTTCAAATGCTGATTTACTAGCATTATAGGAATATTCTATTTTATTTTTTTTTATTGCAGGCTCAGAAAGGTTTGACTCTTTAGCTAGGAAAGAAACATCAGCATCTAAATTTGTTGGGTAAGAGATGAGCTTCAGAGATAATGGCTTTTGATTAAATGCAGGCAAGAACGATGATAATGGGCTGCCAGCTTTGCTTTCAATAATATCGCCGCCTCCAGATATTGACATAAAAGAATGAGTGGAAAAATGCATATTTTCTTTTTCATAGTAATTTCCAACTACGTAGCGTCCAAATATTCCTTTATTTTGATGTTTAAACTCTATATAAAACCTTTCATTTTTAATTAGATCTTTTTCAAAGCCTTTAAGAATTTTATTTAGATAAATTGTCTTTGATCCAAATGACTTGATATTAAGGTTAATTTTTTTTGTAAGCAGAAGTTTTTTTCGAGGCAGTTTAAAAATTTTTATTTCTAAATCTTTGTTTTTTAGAGCATGCTGACCATTAAAAATTGATATAAATGGAGTGAATCTATCATCAAACATTGAATAAAAATTTGATTCTTTCCATGAACTCAGTTGATGCTCTTCATTCGAATTCAGTATCCTTCCAGCCGAATGAACCACACTAAAAAAGCTTTTCGACCTATAGAAACACAAAATTGCTGGAAACGGATATCCAAGATTCTTACTTCCAATAATCTCTATTTCAATAGTGCCTGAATTTACATCTAAACCTCTATTAACAATTTTTTTAATAGAAATTTCATTATGGGTTTTAATTTTAATAGAATCTGAAAACACTAACTTGCCGCTGCAATTCCTAATAAATATATTTGCAATCACATTGTCGATACTGCTTTTCCATATCCAGTAATTTTGAAAAACTAAAACAGTATCCTCACGCTCGCCTATAAAAAAAGGAAAAATTGCAGATGAGCGATAATTCACCCATAAGGCCCTTTGAGAAAAATTATTTTTTAAACTAGCTGCTTGATTCATTTTTTTGATTGTAACTTATATGCTCTAAAATCTCGAACCAATAAACGTCTTAAATCCGGATTTACAATAAAAACTAATATGTTTATAAAGCTTCTTAAGGCTTTATTTGCTAATGAGTATTCTAAAAAATAAGTTTTAAGAAATATATTTACCATAAAGATCTCAAAAGATTTTACCTTTCTTATTTTTTGAAACTCAAGGTTTAAATCTGATACCTCTTTACCAAACTTACTTCTTTCTCTTGACAATTTGATCGCCAATTCTGTAATTCTAAATTGCTGTATAAATTTTGAGGGATTAATCTTTCTTTGAAAATCTCTGTACTGTACAAGTTGTTCTTCCATATTAAGAATGATTGATCCTGAGTCTAGGCCACGAAGAACTAAATCATAATCTTGGGCGAAGATAAAACTATCTCTATAACCATTATTTTTTTCAAAAAAAGACTTTTTACCAAAAAATGTTATGTGCAAAATAGGAGATAATAAAAATCTCTTTTTAAAAATATTTTCAAAATCTGTTATTTGCTTTTTGATTGCAGTAATAGACCCATCTTCATCGATTACATCTACACTACTTCCAATCAAATCTACTGCATGATTTTCCTCCATGAAGGTGTATTGCTTTGCTAATCGTGATTCATAACACAGATCATCCGCATCTATTCGAGCAATGTATTTTCCTATTGAATGCTCTATTCCAATATTTAAAGATTTCGCAAGACCTTGGTTTTTGTGGACGATAATCTTTATCCTTGAATCTAATTCCTGAAAGGATTGAATGATTGCAAGACTACTATCATTCGAGCCATCATCAACTATTATAAATTCAAAATTGGTAAATGTTTGGTTTAAAACACTTTTGATGGCGTCTGCAAGAAAATCTTCCCCATTAAATACTGACATTATCACGGAAACGCCAGGAATTTTATGCATTATTTTTTAATCGATTTAGTGTTTTTTTATACTCATCATTATTTTGTGAGCAGCTTTTTATTAGCTCTTGATCTGTTTTGAAATCTAAACATCTATTTTTATAATCAAAAGTTGACAAAGTTTGGATTTTTTTTGATGTCGTTATCGGATTAATCATTACAGGAATTATATTTAAGCTTAAAGATTCCGCTAATCCAGATGAGAACCAACCAAATATAAACTTTGGTTGAATTACCATTATGTTGTCCGAAATAGGAGCCCTGCTTTTAATTAATTTCGATTCATCAATTTCTAAGATTTTGATCAAATCTTCAATTTTATCCTCATCCGTTTTTGGATGAATTTTACAATACAAATCAATTTTCATTTTTTTTAAGAAGAATGACAGGGCATGAATTTCATCAATATTCATGAGGTCTGATTTTGCCTCGCTAAAATTTAAAGTTTGCCTTAACAGAAGAACAGCTTTATTTTTGTATTCGTATAAAGGATTTAATTCGTATAATCGTATTCTATGTTCAGGCATCAAAGTTGAGAAATAGTTTTTTTCATCCTCGGCAATCACAAAAAGTGTATCTATCAAGGGAAAACTTCGTTGAGGAATTCTGACACTAAGACCATGTAAATAAACTGAGCAGGGCATATGCTCTTCTTCCATTGCCGCCATGAGAATCAATGGCATTGAGATTAGATGAACCCTTTGCAATCCAACACTTTTGTAATAGCTAAAAAAAGCTCTATAAATAACGTAAAAAGATATATTTTTAATAGAGCTTAATAGCGCATGAACCTTTATTTTATTTTGTTTAATTCTAGAAATTTTTAATAGGTCAACACATGAACTCAATATTATTTTTTGATAATCAAAAATATTTATATTCTCATTTAAGTAGTTATTAACCGTGAATTGATTCATTTGATCATAAGAAGTTTTGTTATCTTTTAAAATATTTAGTGCATAAAATTCATCCGTCTCATGATCATTTCCAATAAAAAGTTCGGCAGAGCCAAAGTGAGTGTTTTCTGAACGGAAGCGAGCTTTATATATAAGTATTTTAATATTGCACATTAAAAATAAGGGAATAATTGAGACTAATATCCCAAGATCAAATATAGCTTTTGAAATACTAAATTTTTTAATTTCTATAGCATGGTTTCCATAAGTGTAGATAATACTTTCATCGGAAATTAGCCATTTAGGAAGGTTTTTACTGACTAACATGAAAATTAACTTATTGACTTTAGATCACTCTCGCTGCATCCATCTAAAAATGGAAGGCGATCTATAAAATGGTTAGCCAATCAATTATTCACTATGAAATAAGGTGTTCGACTAAAGTCAGTTTTATCAATTTTCTTATTGAATTGACTTGCGAATTCATCAAAAGCTTGTGTTGCACCTTCAACTTGGTTGTAATCATCACAAATGATAATTCCATCATTCTGAAGCATTGGATACAGCATGTCTAAGCAGAATTTTGTTGGCTCATATACATCCATATCAAGGTGCAGGACCGCGATTTTAAGCCTAGGATTTTTATCTATAAATATAGGAAGTGTTTCAAATACATCACCCTTAACTAATTCAATATTCTCTGGGTTTGCAAAGCACTTATCAGCAATTAATTGATTGAGAATGCCTGCACTAATTGGGTTACCAGAGCCTTCTTCAAATCTTGTGATGAATTCATGATCTGAGGTTAATTTTAAATCACCTCTGGGAAATTTTTCATATGAATCAAAGCCAAAGAACTTTCGACTTTCAGTTGAAGAGATAATTTCAGAAAATGTAATAAATCTGAGGAATGATGCCCCCTTAAAAACGCCAAATTCTAGGAACGCCCCTTCAACGTCTGCTACTTTTTTATAAAGTTCATAGTGAGCCAAAACTTTTTTGAGCCGTGACGGATCTGATTTTAAATAAAAGACATTTTCAGCATCCCAAACGTCCGTAATATCTAGTAATTCTGAAATTTCCATAGGATAGATAGGTAGTAATTTGAACTCAAGCATTCTAAGTGATATCAATTTGATTTACAATTCAAATCATTAATACTGCATTTAATAACAGAGGGTAACTATGTTTGATTTTTATTTCGGAGATGAGGCAGAAATTAAAAATCGTGATGAAGATTTTTTAATTTTTACAAAGAGAATGTTGCCAAGATGGATCAATGGCATTCCAGACAGCGAATGTATAGCACTATACAGATTGCTGAAGGACAACAATTTAAAAAATACGGCTTTGTTAGAGACTGGTTGTGGAGCAAGTTCAATTGCTATGGTGTTGCATAGCATGTTCAATAATTGCAAAGTATATTCATGGGACACAAATCCATCTAAGGGCAGTTTTTTGCGAGGGGTTATTAATGAGGCGATTTGCAAGCCTTTGAATAAAAATATTAATGATTATTGGGAATTTATAGCATTTGATAGTACTAACAAGCATCTTGGTATGCCTGTTCTTAGGGAGCTAGATGTCAAGCCCTCCTTTGGTTTCTTTGATAGCTTGCATACCTTAGATCATTTAATCTCTGAAATTGACCTTTTTTCTGATGTGGCTGCCGATGATTTTTTTGTAGCTTTAGACGATGCTTATTACACAAATAAATCTGTAAATTACTCATATATTAATATGTTGAGAAGCAAGTTAAGTCTGGGGCCCGTTGAGCAACCACCAGAAAATATTTGCGAGCCTTATTTTGTAGAAATTGAAAAAATGCTCTCTAATAAATTTGCTAGCATTAAAAGAGTTGAAAATGACTTTACAATGCTTATGGGGGACGACATTTTTTTTGACTACTTTGCAATTGATCAGAGCTCAATGAAGAAAAAAGGAATGGCAGAAAAGTCACAAGATAGGTTTGTATCCTTTCAGATCCAAAAATAATATGCCTAACCAAAGGCAGCTTTTTAGAGAGTCTTTTTTAAATAACAAAGTCATCTTTGTTGATGGTTTTGTAGGTGGCGGCAAGACACTACTTGGTCAAATAATTTCTAGTTTGGATAGTGTTGAAATGTGGGTTCATAGGCCATTGGTTGAGCAACTATGCGGTCTTCATGCTCATGGTGAAATAAATGAAGCTTCGGCTATCAATCTACTTAATTGTTGTTTTGACAATGAAGCATATAGTCAAGCCCTCCTTAGAGATTCTAATTTTAGGCATTATGATCATTCAAGCATCTTCAAATACCCAAAAAAAATCGAATATTTAAAACGTATTTTTAATTCTAATGATGTAGATTTATTTAATCAATTTACTGAAGATAATAGAACTCTTCATTTCATGAGTCATGGCATTACTGCTATTTCTGAGCCAATCTTTCAGTCACTAGGTGATAGGTTAATATTTTGTAGATTGACTAGATGTCCAACAAGTATTTATATGCTCAATCATTTAGCAAATTGGAGCAAGAGATGGGGTAAAGAATCAAGAAATGGCATGATATGCAATGATGTTAATGGAGAAAAAGTACCTTATTTTATTGTGAATAGGGTGGAAGAATACGCAAAAGCAAATGAGCATGAGCGTGCAATTATTATGCTGGAGGAATGGTTAGTGGAGGGGCATAAAATTTCAGATGAAAAAAACACTAAAATAATAGAGGTTCCCTTTGAAAATTTTGTTTTTAACCCTCATGAATTTATTGAAAAAATTGCTGCCAAACTCGGCCAAACTATCAATAAAAGAACAATAAAAGAAATGAGAAAACAAGGTGTTCCTCGTAAATCACTAGATGATGCACCTAAAAATCATGTATTTGAGATTCGGGGACGGAAGAAACCAGAAAAGCATTTTCCTCCAAAGGACCAAATTCTTGAAGAGCTTAAAGAACTAAAGAATTTTTTAAAACCACATGCCTTTAAAAGGGTGCAAAATCTTTCTGATGAATATGTGTCACGTTACCTAGATTAAAAAATATGAAACCAAAAATTTTAATTGCTACATCATCTTTTGGCGAACTAGAGCCATCATTAATTCAAAATTTAAATAAAGAATTTGAATGCGTATTCAATACAACTGGCAGAAAACTGAAAACCCAAGAACTGATGAGCTTATTGACTGATGTTTCAGGTGTCATAGCTGGTACTGAAACATATTCATCTCAAGTACTTGAATCTGCAAAAAATCTCAAGGTAATCTCCAGGGTTGGAGTTGGCGTAGATAATGTAGATCTTGATTTTTGCAGCAAACATGATGTTGAAGTTATTGCCACAAAAACTGATTTATCTTTCTCGGTTGCTGAGCTTGTTATTTCCTTGTCTTTATCTTTTCTTAGAAATATCCCCCATCATTTTAGAGATATGCAGAATCAAAATTGGGAAAGAATAATGGGAGAAACAATTAATGGAAAAACAATTGGAGTAGTGGGATTGGGAAAGATTGGAAAACGATTAGTTGAACTTGCATCTGGCTTTAATCTAACAGTTCTAGCTTATGATCCCTACCAAGATGAGGAATTTGCTAAAAAATACTCTGTGAAATATTGCGCAATGGAGGAACTACTTAAATACTCGGACATAATCTCTATTCATGCATCTAGTGGTGCAATGAACCATCCAATAATCTCTGAAGTTGAGCTTAAATTAATGAAATCAACTGCATTGCTAATCAATACTTCAAGGGGGGCTAATGTTGATGAGAATGCACTTCTATGCGCACTTCAGAAAAAAACCATTGGAGGAGCCTGCTTAGATGTTTTCAACCAAGAGCCTTACCAAGGTAATTTTGCAAACTTAGACAATGTTATACTAACTCCTCACATTGGAGGATACACATCCAATGTTAGAAAGGGGCTAGAGATGGAGTCGGTTGTCAACTTAGGGAAATTTTTATGAAAGTTCTTGTAACTGGTGGTAGTGGTTTTTTAGGAAAAAGCATATCCGATTACTTCTCAAGGAAAGGCCATGAAATTTTGATCTTTGATAAAAATGAGCCAAACAATCTTTTAGATAATCAAATATTTATGCATGGAGATTTATTTGATAACAAGAAACTTGATGAAGCACTAGCAAACATCGACGTTGTTTTTCACTTTGCCGCGCAAGCAGATATTGGTGATTCTGATCAAAATCCTGAAGACACCCTTTTAAACAACATTCAAGGAACCATAAATCTACTTCAGAAAGTAAAACACTTAAAATTAAAACGTTTCTTTTTTTCAAGCTCAGTGTATGTGAATAGTAGGCATGGAAGTTTCTATGGAGTTTCAAAGCAATGTTGTGAAAAAATAATTGAAGAGTATTCACGAAAATATGACTTAAATTTCACTATCCTTAGATATGGATCTCTATATGGCCCGCATGCAAATGAATTTAATTCAATATCAAATATTATTGAATCAGCTTTACTAAAGAAAAGTATTGAAAGGGAAGGTGATGGGGAAGAGTTAAGGGACTATGTCTTTATTGATGATGCTGCAGAGATGACCTATGAAACTCTTGCTGATGATTATCTTAATAAACATGTGCTCATTTCTGGAAATCAACAAATCAAAGTTAAAGACTTGTTAATAATGCTTAATGAAATTTTGGGAGGAGAGATCAAGATCTCTTATAAAGATAAGGATACTGATGAATTGCACTACGGCCTTACCCCATATTCATTTAAAATGAATAGTGCAAAAAGAATTGTTTTGAAGAACTTTACTGATCTTGGTGATGGCTTATTGCAAGTCATTCAAGGGGTATCTGAAAGAAAAAAATAATCTATTTATTCTTAGTTTTAAAATGAAAATAATCAGATTTACCGAAAAGAATTGTTTTAATCAAATTTCCTATGGAAGGCTTGACGATAAAAAAATTTTTAAATTATTAAACTCTCCTTATGATGAAATACTTGAGTTTAGCGAGCAGTCATTAGGATTGTCCACTGTTGAGCTTCTCACCCCTGTGTCCCCTCAAAAAATAATCTGTATAGCTACTAACTACTCAGGATCAACTGGAGTTGATCATAAAATGGTAGAGCCAGTTATTTTTCTAAAGGGAAATAATACTATTACATCAGGAAAAGAGGTGGTTCATCTGCCATTTCAATTGAATTGTTGGGGAGAATCTGAGTTGGGATTCGTGGTAAAAAAAACTATTAAAGATATAGGGACTGAAGATTTTGATCCCTCAAGTTATATTTTGGGCTTTCTACCATGCAATGATGTTTCGTGCTCAAATATTTCGGAAAGAGATCATCATCTAGCAAGATCAAAAAGTGCAGATAATTTCTGCCCTGTAGGTGAATATATTGATACTAAATATAACCCTGAAAATAAGTCAATCAAGGCTTATCACAATGGCGAACTTCTAAGAGATGGGAATACATCAGAATTTATCTGGAATCCAAATAAAATAATTTATGAGCTATCCAAATGGATGACATTATGTCCTGGAGATTTAATTTTGACTGGTGCTCCAAAGAGAACCAGGGATAGGCAGTTTCTTGAGGACGGTGATGAATATACAGTGGCGATAGAAGGTCTTCCGATCCTTAAAAATACATTCACTAAATGACTAATTTCTATGTTTTTGATTTTGACGGCGTTGTATGCGACAGCACGAATGAATGCTTGGTATGCTCGTCAAATGCAATGAAGAAATTGACAGGAAATTCAAATTATAATTATAGAATATCCGAGTTTGACGAAGACTTGCAAGAAAGATTTACTGTTCTGAGACCTTTCGTAAAAGGAGGCTCTCAATACTACACTCTTTTTCAAATATTGAATTCAGGAATGAATATCAAAAATATGACTCAAAGTTTATTCGATCAAATGCACAAAACATTTTTTATAGAATCAGAGGAGTACAAGCCTTACTTTTACCAAGCAAGAAAAGAACTTCAAGAATATAATTTTCTAAACTGGTTAGAATTGCATACCGTATACGAGTGGGTAATAGACTTTTTAAAGATTCAGTTGACTTCAAATAGACTGATGATTGCAACACTGAAAGATAAAGATAGTGTGCTAAAAATACTTGAACATTATAATTTAGTGATCGATCCATCCTTGATAATTGATCAGTTTGAGGTTAAAACAAAATTAGAAGCATTGGATAAAATCCTTGATTTGCAAGATGTCTCAAAAGAGGAAATAGTTTTTATTGATGACAATATAGCTCATCTCATGGAACCAAAAAGCGATGGTTTTAAATCTTTTATGGCAGCGTGGAGCAATGTAAGTGAGAGCTCAAAAGCACTTGCTAAAGCAAATAATATAGATATTCTTAATGACTTAAAAATATTTTCAGGAGAATGATGAGAGTTGTAATTGGCATACCTTCTAGAATGGGATCCACGAGATTTCCAGGCAAACCATTATGCAAAATAATGAACCACTCAATGTTAGAGCATTGTTATAAGCGATCTTGTTTATCTAAAGTCGCATCTGACGTGTTCGTAGCTGGTTGCGATCAAGAAATCCAAGATGAGGTTGCAAGATTTAGTGGGAAATATATTCATACTGACAAGAATATTACCAGGCCAGGTCTTAGAGTCGCAGCTGCTGCTGAAAGCCTAAATCTTGATGATGATGATATTGTTGTTGTTCTTCAGGGTGATGAGCCGCTTATTAGGCCAGAAATGATTGACGATATACTTCGACCTG
>Ga0213861_10000883_pt1 | contig 26989 bp, 16 predicted proteins | sample PICome_4_FD_160110 | JGI IMG/M metagenome (GOLD analysis project Ga0213861, IMG submission 160110) | Coastal seawater microbial communities near Pivers Island, North Carolina, United States - PICO131 | ecosystem: Environmental > Aquatic > Marine > Coastal | place: USA: North Carolina... | reverse complement strand
GGCAGACCCGGAACAGAACGTTACACATGCTGATTTGGCCGCATTCATAGCCGGTAAAAATGCCGTTGTAAGTATTCTAGCCGCATTCAAATTTACTTGAATAACCTTCTGCCAAGACTCTTCACTTACATGTTCCATTGGTGATAACGGCGCGTTATGTGCGGCAAAATGAAATAACCCGTTAAGATGTCCCAACTCTTGGATAACTTGCTGGGCCAAATTTTCTGCGCGAGCAAGATCTAGTGTTAAAAGATCGTCGAGGACTAATATCGAAGTGTTATTACCAAGTGCTTCAATCTCGTCATATATGCTATTTAACGGTTTATTTTGCTTATCGAGCAGTATTAAAGTAGCTCCTTGCTGGGCGCACGCTAGAGCGGTTGCTCTGCCAATTCCGCTGGCTGCACCCGTTATAAGAATTTTTTTATCTGCTAGGCAATTTACTGCCTGATTAGACCCAAGTTGATACATGTCGAGCTCAGAGTAGTACTTTCTTAAATGGTTTCACGGTAACCGATGCATATACACCTGCGGCAACATACGGATCAGCGTTCGCCCATTCCTTAGCTGCTTCCAGGGAGTCAAAATCGGCAATAATAATGCTGCCACTAAAGCCTGCTTCACCGGGCTCTTCATTATCAATTAAGGGGCACGGACCCGCAACAAGAATGCGCTTGTCTGCGGCTAGAGACTTTAAACGCTCAACATGTGCCGGACGTGCCGACATTCTGTTTGAAAGGCTATTTTCAACGTCATTTCCAATAATTACATAGTACATAAAGACTCTCCTATGGTCGTGTTTTGATACATCGTAGCTGACTGGTGCCACATAAATATCGGACGAAGTATAGTGTTACAACTGGGCGAAGTCATTAATTATGCAAATAGTTATTGAAAAGTTTATCGAAACAATTTCCCTTGTCATCAGATCTGGTATGCTTGTTTTTTTGCAGATAGCCACTTAAGCAAGAGTCAATAAAATAAAGAATCAATGGAAAAAGAAGTTCAATTAGATGTCCCGCGTTACATCGTCGTTGAAGGACCTATTGGTGTTGGTAAAACCACACTGACTAAGAAATTGGCGGCGTCTCTTGGTAGTGAGATAATGCTCGAGTTGCCGGCCGAGAATCCATTTCTTGAGCGCTTTTATGGTGCGCCGCGCCAGTATGCATTACCTACACAACTGCATTTCTTATTCCAGCGGGTTAAGCAACTGGAGACCCTTAATCAGGGTGATATGTTTAGACCTGCATGGATATGCGATTTCTTTTTAGAAAAAGATCTTCTCTTCGCTGAATTAAATCTTGATGTTGATGAACTAGAGTTATACAGAAACGTCTTTGATTCATTATCCCCGAAGGCCCCAACCCCGGATCTTGTGGTGTTTCTTCAGGCACCGGTGAATGTTCTTTTAGAACGTATACGTAAACGTGCCATCTCGTTTGAACAACAGGTTAGTTATGAGTATTTAGAGCAATTGGTTGATTCGTATGCCAGTTTCTTTTTGCGTTACAATCGTTCGCCGCTGCTTATGGTTAATGCCGAGCGGTTAAATTTCGCCGATAATGAAAGCGACTACGAACTTTTGCTTGACTATATAAGAAAGACACGCAGCGGACGTCAATTCTTCAATCCGCTTGCCGAACAATAAAAACCTATTTTTCCGAGTCGCTCAGAGCTTCAATTACCAGTTTGTGAAATTGATAGACACCATGTTCCGCTGTGCCGGATCGGGCGGGGTCTACCATAAATCTTCCTTGATTATACGAAGCCGAATGTAGGCCTTTTTGCACTGATTCACATAATCCCTGATCTTCTGGGCCAAGAATTGCGTTTAGATAGGTGCTTCGTTCTACATCAGGTTCATCGTTTAAACCGTAACGATGTCCCTGAAATATAGTGGTACCGGCGCTACTCGGCATCATGGCCAATACGAATAAATTTGCTGACCCCGGTACAAGCCAGATAGATGTTGTTGGCCATAAATACCAATAGGCCGCAATTTGCACATCGTCGCTGTCAGAAAAAGCATAGGCTTTATTTTTAGTGCGTGATTTGCTAGCCAGCTGACGGGCCCACTGGTCTTCTACACGGTGTTCATAACTGTCCATGATCATAATATCGGCTAGAGCTGGATGAGCATGGTGACAGTGATAGCATTCGACATAGTTATCAACAACAACCTTCCAATTGGCCTTCCAGTCTGAACTCTCCGGTGTATCAAATGCGAAAGTACTTAAGGGTTTTAGTTTCTCCATCTGTGGTACAAGAGATAATAAATCTTCGCTAAGCCCCGGGGTAAGCTCGCTGACGCTCTTGGCGTGCCGATCAAGATTTACAAATACCAGACCTAGCATCATTTCAACCTTTATTTCCGGGAGGCAAAACTCCTCAGGATTAAAACTGGGCATTTCTGCACCAAATCGTGCGTGTCTAAGTTTTCCATCTGTCTTATATGACCAAGCGTGATAGGGGCAAACAATAGTTTTTGCATTACCTTGTCCTTTCAATAGTTGATGGGCTCGATGTCGGCACACATTGTAAAATCCGCGTATAACGTCGTCATCACCCTTAATTACGAAAATACGTTCGTCTGCTATTTCTAAGGTTAGATAGTCTCCGGGTTTGGCAAAATGGCTCTCATGACCAATATAATGCCAGGTGTTATTGAAGATGGCGGACTTTTCTTGCTCATATACAGCGGGGTCGGTATAAAACGCTGATGGCATTGTATAGGCATTTTCAGGGTTATCTGAGAAGGCTCGATTGGCAATAGCAGTGTTGGTAACGCGATTCATGGCAGGATACCTATAAATATCAAATTTTTATCAGATTACAGGTATAAATTGCGCTTGTGAAGGTGGTAGAAACTTGTAGCTAGTGATAAGTTTTGCTTATGTCTAAAATTAAAAAAAAACTGCCACCACTCAGCTTGCTAAAAGTATTTGAGGTGGCCGGTCGATTTGGGAACTTCACCCATGCGGGCGTGGAACTTGGAACTACACAAGCCGCCGTAAGTCAGCAAATTCGCCGACTGGAATCCATATTAGGAGTCGATTTGTTTGAACGTAGGCATCGCGACGTTTTACTGACAAGTGCGGGGGAGCGATTATTTAAAGTAGTAAGTCCTGCCATAGAACAGATGGCTGATGCCTGTACTGAGTTGCGAAGGGGAAATCGTTCCAGTAATCTCACACTGGCGTCGGATCTGGCTTTTTCTCATCAGTGGCTGATGAATCACTTAACCGATTTCATAAGCCAAAACTCCAATGTTACACCCAGTATCATCGCCAGTGACTATGAGTCAGATTGTTTAAAGCCGGAAATAGATGTTGCTATTCTGTATGGCGAGGGCCAATGGCCAGGTTTTGATGCAATAAAGGTTTTTGATGAAGAAGTTTTTCCGGTTTGTTCTCCTGATTACATTAAAGAAAATGGGCCTGTAACCGCCGAAAATATTTACCAGCATACCCTGCTTGATCTGCGTGGTCGTTGGGATTGGATGAACTGGGCCCAATGGTTAACTACCTGTCAGCTTAATCGTGACAAGCCATCCATTGTGCGTGAATTTAACAATCTACCGCTCATGACCGAATCAGCTGTTGCGGGTCAAGGTGTTGCTCTGGGGTGGAAATATTTATGCGATAGTTTAGTTGAAAGTGGAAAGTTGGTAGTACCGTTTTCAACCAGCGTAACCACATCGAGGGGATATTTTTTAGTGACAAGAATAGGTCTTTCCGAAGCGGCCGTAGACTTCTGTAAGTGGTTGAGTGAAAAAACGGATAGCACCTAAGCTTTATAGTTTTACATCGTATCGTTAGAAAAACGGTGATGATCGTAATAAGCTTTCAATTTGCGCAATGTAGTTGATAATTGAGTGATCCGATAACTCCTTGATCGGTTTATGCCAGTCGGCCGGAGTTGTTAATCGTTTAAAAGACCACGATATGTCCGGAAAAGGAGAGGCTGTCGCCGGTCCTTTGGATTCTTCCCAGTCCCCATTATGTAACCATATTCCCATACCCGGTCGTAAAAAATGCACTGCACCAAATGCGTCAGGAATCGTCGAGACCAGATCGCCTTCATTTCTAATATCGAAAAGGTACTTATTATCAAAATTTTCACAGAAGCGAGCATCGCCTATTCTAGGGCAACCGAACAGATAACTTTGCACAGGTTGTAGAATAGTAGAAGCTAGAACACCGATAGCAGCGCCTAGACTGTGACCTGCAATAATCCAGCGCTTTTCTGGATGCTCATTTCGAATTTTGTTGAGAATCGTCGCTATATTATCAAAAGCTTCAAGAAAGCCTTGATGAACTTGTCCGCCTCCAGCCCAAGGAACCGCGTGGATTTTCACATTAAAGGCCCAGTCGTTAATATCGTCTGTGCCACGTAATGCAAGAACGTTTAAATTACCCATGGTCGTTACATAGCCCTGTGCTCCGGGTACATCGATGCTATGGAGTTCCTTAAGATTATGTTGGCCCAAAATTTCGCTTCTGGGAATGGATAGTTTGGACTGAGTAAATTCTGCAGCCGAGGGAAAGTACGCAATCTGGCAGAGTTGCGCCATCCACCAGGCATTGGTTAACGTAAATCGATCGGCAGTTGGGCTGAAAGAATCGGCATGAAATTCAAATAATTCTGCCTTTTCGCGCGGTGCAAGCAGAGCCTGCCAGCTATAATCAAAATTGGTCATTTGAATTATTACGGAGTGGAGTGATGGAAAAAGAAATGTTGGAATTTATAGATGCATATGAAAATATGTATCCGCTGGAAGTCCATGAGCTTAGTGATGCGAGTGCTTACCGACGCAGATATGATCGAATTGTAGCAACCATTGACAGTAATCTGGCCGACGGTGTTGTAACTGAGGATCATATAGTAGACGGGACGATTCCCATACGAATATTTCGCGCTAATAATCAAATAGACGAAAAACCATGCTGTATTTTCATTCACGGTGGTGGCTGGTCGATAGGTAGTTTAGATAGCCATGCTGCATGGGCATCCGATGTCTGTTTACAAGCGGATGTTACTGTTATCTCTATCGATTATAGACTCGCACCCGAGCACCCGTATCCTGCGGCGTTTAATGATTGTCTGACAGGACTGAATTGGGTGTTAGAAAATGCCGCAGCACTAAATATTAATCCACACAGGGTAGTTTTGTATGGAGACAGTGCGGGTGGTAATTTATGCGCTGCGCTAACACATCACGAATCTATATCCGGTAATAGGCGTTTACGTGGGCAAGTTCTGGTTTACCCCGCTTTACATTCTGGAAAACCGTTGCCGAGTTGGATCGAGAACCAACATGCGCCAGTATTAAGTTTAGCGGTAATGCAGATATGTTGGAATAGTTATATGCAGGGGCAAGCAGCGACGTCGACGTCGTCGCCATTACTGGCGACTGAGTTCGTCGGTATACCGACCAGTTGGATAATTGCGGCTGAAAATGACCCCTTATACGATGATGCCAAAATATATCACGGAAAACTATTAGCCGCCGAAGTGTCGGCTAATTTTTTTGATGGCAAAGGATTGGTGCACGGTTGCTTTCGTGCGAGACGAAGTTGCACTATTTCAAAGCAGGCGTTTGAATGGAGTGTGCAAGGGGTTCGTGATGCTGTTTGGGAATAACATGGCTGAAAAAAGTGAGACAATAAAAAAGGCCGCTGAAAGTCAGCGGCCTTTTTCACAAAGATAAAGCGAATCGTTACGATGCAGCTTTACGTTCTAGAACTTCCTTAATAACTTCATCAGCTACATTGCGTGGAGACGCGCTGTAGTGACTGAACTCCATGGAGAACTGACCACGACCGGAAGTCATGGTGCGAAGATCGCCGATGTACCCAAACATTTCAGAAAGCGGTGCCTGTGATTTAATACGAACACCGGTTGGTCCAGCTTCCTGGCCCATGATCATTCCACGTCGACGATTTAAATCGCCGATAACATCCCCTACATGATCGTCTGGTGTAAATACATCGATCTTCATGATCGGTTCCATTAACTGTGGACCCGCTTTAGGCATGGTTTGACGATAAGCCGCTCTTGATGCGATTTCAAACGCGATAGCAGACGAATCCACTGCGTGAAAACTACCGTCAGTTAGCGTTACTTTAACATCTAGACAAGGGAAGCCCGCCAATGGTCCTTCCTCTAAACTTACTCTAAAGCCTTTTTCAACCGCAGGCCAGAATTCACGTGGAACGTTACCACCGGTAACAGTCGACTTAAACTCGAAACCAACACCCGCTTCTGCAGGTTCAACAGTATATTCAATCTTAGCGAATTGACCTGAGCCACCGGTCTGTTTTTTGTGCGTATACGAATCTTCAACACGTGAGCTGATTGATTCTCTATATGCTACCTGAGGACGGCCAACTACAGCGTCAATGCCGTGAGTTCTACGCAGAATATCGACTTTAATATCCAGATGTAGCTCACCCATACCCTTAATAATTGTTTCGCCAGATTCTTCATCGGTTTCCACGTGGAACGAAGGATCTTCCTGAACCATTTTTGATAACGCGATGCCTAATTTCTCGGCACTACTCTTATCCTTAGGCGCAATCGCAATAGAAATTACCGGAGCAGGGAATACCATCGGCTCAAGTGTTGCAGGTTTCTTTGGATCGCATAATGTGTGACCCGTTTGGGTATTTTTCATCCCAATGAGCGCAACAATATCTCCGGCTTCTGCAGAATCACGTTCGATACGCTCATCGGCATGCATTTCAACAATACGTCCGATACGCTCTGTTTTGCCCGTAAAGGTATTTAATACGGTATCGCCTTTCTTAAGATGGCCAGAATAAATACGTGTAAAGGTCAGTGCACCAAAGCGATCATCCATAATTTTGAACGCCAGGGCTCGAAGCGGGTAATCTACGCTAACAGTTGCGGTTTCGCCGGTTTCGTTACCTTCTAAATCCACTTCCGGTTGCGGATCAACTTCTGTTGGGTTTGGCAAATAATCAACAACGGCATCAAGTACGAGTTGAACGCCTTTGTTTTTAAATGCGGAACCACAGAATGTTGGGAAGAAATCCAGTTTGATTGTTCCGCTACGGACACAACGTTTGATGTCTTCAATAGAAGGCTGTTCGCCTTCTAGATAGGCTTCCATAAGGTCGTCATCTTGTTCTAATGCCATTTCCACGAGTTTTTCGCGCCATTCTTCTGCAAGATCTACCATATCTTCAGGAATGTCAGTAATCTCAAAATTCAGCGGATCCCCTGAATCGTCCCAGATATAGGCTTTGCGAGTTAGCAGATCTACAACACCGGTAAATTCGTCTTCGATACCAATTGGCAGAACCATAACAAGAGGGTTCGCAGCCAGCACTTTTTCCACTTGATTTACAACGCGGTAAAAATCGGCGCCAATACGGTCAAGTTTATTCACGAAAATGATTCGAGCTACTTCAGACTCGTTTGCATAGCGCCAGTTAGTCTCGGATTGTGGTTCTACACCACCCGATCCACAAAACACGCCGACACCACCATCAAGAACCTTGAGTGAACGATAAACTTCAATAGTGAAATCTACGTGACCCGGTGTATCAATAATGTTTAAGCGGTGATCGCGCCAGAAAGCGGTTGTTGCTGCTGACTGGATGGTAATACCACGTTCCTGCTCCTGCTCCATAAAATCAGTCGTTGCGGCACCGTCATGTACTTCACCAATCTTGTGGATTTTACCGGTGAGTTTGAGAATGCGTTCGGTGGTGGTAGTCTTACCTGCGTCTACATGGGCAAATATGCCGATGTTTCTGTAGTTGGCGAGATTGGTCATAAACAGTGCTCTACGTATAATACGTTGTTGGCCTAAATCATCTGTGGCCAGGTTCAAATGAAACAAATCAAAAAAACCCCAGGCGAGTTGCGCGGGGCAAAAATAAATTTGTTTAGGGTTATATCTAAATTCGAATTTGCTTAAACCCGAATTTGGTACATACACCGAAGGCTTTACGTAAACGGTATATCAGCCATTAATGGCTGGAAAAAACAGCGCGAAATTATAGCACTGTTTTATTCAAAATACTGCACCTAAGCTTATATTTCCTATGCTGAAAATATAAGCTTGACGGAACTTAACGTTCGTAGGATTCTCTCCGCGACGATTCTGACAGCGGTACAAGGTAATCCAGAGGTTCCGGTAGGATTTTACGCCGCGTGTTCTCTAAGCTAATTTCCCCGGAATAACTCACCCCGGAGCGTAGATGTCCACGTATCCGGTGCAGTATATCGCGCACCCCACCTTTATACGCAACCTGGAACTCTTGTCCTTCCGCCGGGGTTTGCAGGGCATCGTCGATGGTGTCGGCATCTCCTTCATTATACAGTGACTCCAGAACCGCCTCAGGTGAGGTCATGCCACGATATATTTTCTTTTTAGTATGTGTCGCCGGATCTTCAATTACGCGACCGGGGGCTTCATCAGTGCCGGAAAGGGCGCTACCCAGCATGACTGTAGATGCTCCACAAATTAGCGCCATAAAAATATCCTTATCATAACGAACACCACCATCGGCAATAATGGGGATTTCATCACCCACAGCGCACCAAGCTTCTCGTATGGCCTGTAGCTGGGGAACACCGGCTGAGGTTTCCAGTCGGGTACGGCAACCACGACCTGGTCCAACACCAACCTTAATCGCATCCGCACCAATATCCTTCATAAATTGAGCACCTTCGTAGGTGGCAACATTGCCACAGAGTAGCGGTACATCTCCGTGCTCTTTGCGCATGGTTTCTACCGCTTCTTGCATAATCGTTGAGTGCCCGTGGGCAATATCAATGAAAAAGCAATCTGCACCAGCTTCAAGTAACGCATGGGCGCGCTCAACGTAATCCCCTCGGGCACCTATAGCGGCTGCAACGAGTAAATGACCTTTATCATCTTTGCTTGCAAAAGGACGCTCACGTAAATAGCGCACGTCTTTACGCGTAATAAGGCCATGAATGCGGTTCTCACTATCGACCAAAGGTAGACGCTCAATTCGTTTCTCAAACAATACTTGTTCAGCATCTTCTACTTTTATAGCGGGAGAATGGGTCTGGAGTTTATCCACTGGCGTCATAAAGTCTTCCACTTTTCGGTGATTAACATCACCGGTCCAAGGGATATCGCGGTTCGACAATAATCCCGCAAGAATACCGCTACCGCTGGCTGTTTCGATTAAAATGCCGGTTATCTTGCGTTGCCTCGCAAAACGTTTTGCCTCACGAATAGTGGCTCCAACCGGAAGTCTATGCGGGTTTTCGATAACCGCACTGTAGCTGCGCTTCACCTCGGTTACTTTAGTTACTTGCCGTTCAATTGATTGACCCCGATGGATGACGCCTAAGCCGCCCTCAAGGGCAATAGCTTCGGCCATGCGCGCACCGGTAACGCTATCCATATTGGACGAAATAATGGGCAACTCAAGTTTTAATGATCGTGCCAGACTCGAGCGAAGGGATATGCCCTGACGTGTTTCATTGATGCCCATTTGCGGGCGCATTAAAAAGTCATCAAATGTTTTACCAATCCAGCCAGAATTAAGTGCGCGTTTGGTCATTTTTAAATGTTCTCAAAATTAAAGGCGGCAGAGATGTTATAGGTGAATTTAGCCGTTGGCAATTACTAATAGGTATTTTCTGTTTTAGCCTTAAATCCAGGGGTGGCTGGACTATCTGTTGGATCGCAAATAGTAGCTCCATTTACTTCAGTTAGTTACGGATTCTAGCCCAGCACTGAGTCAATTAAGGCTATTACGGATTCTAGCTGTTGATAATCGTGTTTAGTATTTAAGGCGTAGGTTAGATTTTTTTGCTTCAATAGCATCATTAATTGTTTATACAAAAGTATGTTATTTGATTTATCGGTCGGGTCTATCATAAATAGTGCGCCAATAAGTCGATTAATATCACTCGTGTTGCAGGGGCGGGCTGTGGGAGCGTTCGGAGTATTGCTCTTCGGGTCCCGCAGTAGAAATATGCCATCAACAGTGTATTTGTTTTCAAAGTAAATTTTTTGCGAAGTTTTTGGTATTAGGCGAGTTTTTAACGAGTAGTTGTCAAGTTCCGAAAACACTGAACGATCATCGCTCAGTATCGACAGAGAATCCGCATTTAATCTCAAACCAGCATAACTGGGGGAGATGAACGTTCTTTTGCCGTCGAACTCCATACAAACGCTATCATCGGCCAGCACGTTTCCTCCGTTTTTAGCACAGGCCGCGGCTAGGGTCGATTTTCCATAACCGGAATGCCCCAGAAATACCACGCATTTCCCGGTTTTAGTTAGTGCCGCACTAGAGTGCAAAACTAATTTGCCGATTTGCCCGATGAGTCGGGGAATAACTTGATCGAGTAAAAGATGTCGAATAAGAGTTGAATTTACGGTAACGCTGGTATTAATTCGTATTTCACCTGCTTCGGCGCAAATGCAGAAATCAGCTACGGTTGGAAACCGAATCAGAAAGCCCGAAGGGTTTCGAGCAATTTGGATCGACGGTTCATTCCACTCATGCACCCAGTCATAAAACGGGCTTTCAATGTTGGGGCGCGTTTTCTTGTCTAGCGTAATACGCCAAACTGCATGCCGTGAGGTATTGCTCGCTGGAATCTCGGGTATTTCGAAATTACTTTCAAAAACTATGTTGAATAACTCAAAGAACATGCGATGAATAATTTAGGTGGGTTGTTAAATGGGGTAGGGCACTGTTTGTAACATTTTTCTACATTGTAGCGACCGAACAGACCGAGACATATTGTTAATAGTTACTTTGCCACGCTAGTATGGGTTATTAGTAAATACTTGATAAATCGTAATATTACTTTCGTTCATCCTTAAAAATAGACCGTTTGTCTATATTGACATTACCGATTAAGTGGAGGAAGATGCTAGAGGTATAAACATTTCGGTGGGTGATGGTACATTCTATTTGCAGAACAAACCGGATGATTAAGTAAAACATCAGTAGATTAAAAGTTCGGTATTGAGCTTTGTGGGTGCTAGATTGCGCACCGGTTCATACATCTTCTTATTATGAGTTGTGTGCTTCAAACATGAAACAGGATAAGGTGGTATTTTGATTGCCGGGAAGAAACGATTTGTTCAGTCTTTGTTTACGCATGGATATTCCTTGCGAACCCCCTTGGCAAAGCTATTAGCAACTACACTGGTTTTAGGATTAGCCTCAACGACTGCACTCCGCGCAGATTATCTACCAACGGATAGTATTCGTGTATTTGTTGATCCGGCGTCTCTAAGTGAAATTGCTGATGGTATTGATAATGGTGATGTCATTACCTTTATCGGTGAAGTAACCCCACGATTAAAAGATGCAGGTAAGCCAGACGGTGTTGCAACCTGGATGACTTTTTATCCACCTGCTGGTGTTGAAGTGGTTGGCGCTGCTATTGTGGATCAAGCTGGAAGTAGCTATGTACCGATAAATGCCAAAGATATAGGGCCTACTTACGAAGACTGCGGATCAAAAGGTTGTAATTACCCCACATCCGGCAACACACAAAACGGCGGTGTTCACGAAGGCCAAGGCGATACAGGCATATTTTTCAGTACCGATAGTGCGACGGATCACGATAATGCTCTGGACATTACCGGCACCGGTATTACGGCGCCTTTCGGAAACTGTAATCCTACTGGGCCTGATGACAAAACCACAGGGCCCTTCAACTTGTGGGACTACTGGCAGGTTTGTGCATTCGGCACTGGAAGCGCCTTGTCAAATGGTGGTGGCGATGCAAATACCGCGGTGGTAACTCAAGATGGTGGATCAACCTGGGTTGGAACGGGATCAATCGTGGCTGGGAACGATAGTTATTACACTAACGAGTTTGACCCAACCTGTGATGGCAGTGACAACTCGACAGATACGTTTCCCGCCGATTTATTGTGTTCAGGTCCATGGCAACGGATTGAGTATCCCAATGATAAAATTGGTGGAGCCCTAGCCGTTGCGCCACGCAATACTAGTGGTGGGCATGATGGTTCTAATTCAACCGGCTTCGCTGTATCTGCGACGGGTGGTCATGCACTTTCGGCGCTAAACCCTTTGAGCTCGTCAACCAATGCAGTGCGATACGTTATGGGCGAACGGCATTTGGGTGATATAGAACTGGGTAGCATTACCTTTAGAATTACTGATGCTGCGGCATTTGAAACTTCGGTGGAAAACGACGAATTCTGTATGATGAGCACCGGTGGTGATACGTCGACTATCGCAGGTCGGGATACACCATGGCGTTATTATGAGCCGGAAGTACACTGCGCGGATCTTGATGCCGATGCAAATCTTTTAAAGACGATTACTCACGTAAATGGAAATTCAAGTAACGGTTTAAGTGTCCAGCAGGGCGATATTATTGCCTATCAAATAGTTTTCTCGAATACCTCCGGAAATGAATCCATTACCAATATTGTTTTATCCGATGAATCGTTAACCACTGCGAGCCCTAATTTAACCCTCGTAGAACCGGGTACTGCGGGTTGTCCTTATCCTGACGATGCCGCCTATAACGGCAGTTTTTCCGGTGGAAGTTCAGGCGCTTACTACAAAGATGACTCGGCTACAACTGGCAGTGATATCGCGATTTGGGACGCAACATTTAATAATACCGGTTCCGGTGAAGTGTTTAGTCTGGCTGTTGGTGAAAGTGTAACGGTTAATGTGTGTGCGGAAGTAACCTCCATAACCGCCGGTCAGCTAGTACAAAATGAAGCTCGTGTAGATTATTCGATTGGCGGCGCTTCTTGCGGAGTATCACCGTGCCTAACCTCAATCGCCTCAAGTACCAAAGGGCGATCACTTTCCGGCCATGTTTATCTAGATCAAGATGATAATGGGCAAATTGATACGCCAACGCCTATTGCTGGTGCAACCGTTACCCTCTATCAGGATACGGACGGAAATAGTATTTTTAGCGTAGGTGATACCGCAGTTCAATCCACAGTAACCGGTAGTAATGGCCTGTACGAATTTGGTGGATTGGATGAGGATACTTATTTTATTGTAGAAACAGATCCGGCTACTTATGAAAGTACCGGTGATCGCGAATTGATAACCATTGGAGGACAAAGCGGTTCGTCCGATTGTGGTGGCACCGTTAATGGTGTGGATATCTGTAATTTAATCGGTCACGACAACGGTACACCGGATGGTCCTTATCCAATGGGTATTGACATGACCGGTGTGGACCGAATCGAAGACTTGGATTTTCTCGATAAGCTAAATCAAGCAACCATAACTGGCACGGTTTTTGTTGATAACAACAGCAGCTGTGCTGCTACGCCTACTGCCCAATGTAATGCGGAAAGTGGTGAATCGGGGTATGCCGGTGTCATTGTAAATTTATACCAGAATGGTAGTTCTACCGTGTTTGCAACCACCACCACTGATAGTAGTGGGAATTACTCATTTGTGGATCTGGCTGTCGGTTCTAGTTGGGATATTCGTATAGAACCGAGCACCTTACCTCCCGGAGCGGTGATGACTACTGATAATCTGCAAGAAGCAGATTCACTGGCTGCTGGAGCTTCAGATAATGGTAATAATTTCGCCTTTGTAACCGCATCCCAGTTCGTTATTGATAAAACCGCAGCCAACACCACTGCTCTGCACAGTGCGACAGACCCGGTAACTGGTGGCGATACCGTTACTTACACAATTACTCCTCGTCATGCCGGCCCGCAATTACTGGATACCCCAGTATTAACCGATGCTATACCTACCGGTACTGCCTACGTTGGTAGTAGTGCAGATCCCGATGTTACATCAGGTCCGTCACCATTATCCTGGACCATTGATGCAGCAGGTTCCAGTTCCGTTGGTAATGATTTAGCGGTCGGAGGTTCCGTGGCGGCGATAGCTGAAGTACCAGCAGGTGTGGAAACCTTTATAGAAGATTTCGATGGTGGCGCAGAGGTAAAAGTAAAAGACGGTGCTACAACAAAATTTTTCCCTGCAAATCAGGGCGGTACATTAGGAACAGATCCCTGGCCCAACGACTGGACTATTGTAATTGCTGAGGAAGGGCAGGATGAAGTAAAGGTTGGTAATAGCAAAGCTTTTAAAGCTAAATCAAAAAACACCGATGGAGCCACAAGAACGTCCACTGTTTTGGATCTAAATGCATATACGAGCGTAGCTGTTGAGGTTAATGTAACCGATATTGATGCAGATGGAATATATAAAATAATTGGTAATAACAGTATTACCGGTAGCTTTGTAGATATAATAAATCCTCTAGTTAGCGGTAATAATTCGCAGTTAGTAGCAGCATCACTATTAGCCGTGAATACCACCATAGCGATTGATACGGATAATATTGATGATGACGATGGCGAAATCAAACTCAATTTTTTCAAAATTACTGGAACTAAAACACCAACATCTGCCGAAGCCGGTACAACTACCAATTTAGTAGCTTCTCCACCACTGGTTGCCAATGGTGATGCATTAACAATCATTCTTACAGTAACCAGTGATACCGCAGGAACGGTTACACCTGGCTCGTTGACAGAAAATTCAGACCTCGGTGAAGCCAGTACCGATTGTGAATCCGCAATCGCCAGTCCTGTATCCTCGACTATTTTGGTTGATGGTACCGTTAGTTTTACCTACAGTTGTAACGTAACTAGCTCTAACCTAAATGGTGGTGACAAGAATTTTGACGAGCTTACTTTTTCCGTTACTCCGACCGCATCAGCGGCCATCACAATGAATTTTGCTACAGGCTCGTCGAATAGTGTTCTCACTACACCACCGGTTACTTTTAATGTAACCGTTAACAATCCCATCAATCAGGAACAAATCGAAAACACAGCGCAAATCTCTGCAGTGGGCGAAATCCCTGCCCAGGACGATGCAGTAACACCGGTTAATGGCATTATCGGTGATTATATTTGGTACGACACGAATGGCGATGGACATCAGGATGATACTGAAATAGGTATAGAAGGTGTCGTTGTTGCTTTGCGTCACTCAACTGATCCAGGTTGTACGGGTGGGGCGACTAATGATGTTTGCGGCTATGCGATAACAACATCGGATGGCATGTATTTGTTTACCGGTGTTGCACTGAAACTTGTATCCGATCCGCCATATATTGTTGAAGTTCTGGATTGTAATTTTTCGAGCCCCAATGATTGCGTAACCACATTGAATGCGGAAAGCGAAACACCACCAGCGAATACACCGTCTATTGGTGCACTTTTCGATGATGATGAAATAATTGAAACGGCAACATCTGGTGATCAAAGCCCTGGTGCCAATAGTTATGACGAAATCTACTTTCCGGATAATGCTGATACGAGCCAGTTGCAACAGGTACTCGATGCCGATTTTGGTTATAACCACATAACCCGTGATAAGACAATCGAAGATTCGGTATGGCTTGATATCGATAATGATGGTGTGCGCGATGGCGGCGAAGTGGGTATACCCAATGTTACATTGGAACTGCTCGATGGAAATGGTGATGTCATCGTTACATCGATTACTAATGTAACGGGAGATTTTAACTTTACGGGTGTACCTGATGGAGATTACACCATACGTCTTACCGACAATTACAATAGCCTGAATAACTTAAGCCCAACCACCAGTGAAGCGGCGACACGTTATGTGTCTTTTGTTAATGGACAGCTAAATTGGGATGAAGATACGTTTGGTTACAACGGCCAACGGGGTAGCATTGGTGATTACGTATGGAATGATGTGGATGGTGATCAGGTCCAAGATCCCGGTGAGTCTGGAATTGCGGGTGTTATCGTAGAGTTGTATGCGAATTCGACAATTGATGGCGGTACGCCTATTGCGACAACAACCACCGATTCAGCAGGCAATTATCTGTTTACCGGCCTAAGTGAAGGTACTACATACTACGTAAGTATCCCGGATGCTCAACCCGTGTTGAGTGGTTATACTCTTACTACTGGCGACGACCTCGGAGGAGAAACTGGATCACAAGATGGTGCAATAACTATTGATTATTCTACATCACCAAGTGTATTAACAGCAGACTTTGGTTTTCAGAACAACACACTGAATACACTCTCTGGTACGGTTTTTGAAGACACAGAAAACAATAATACCGATATAGCCAATACACCAACTTCTATGGTGGATGTATTGTTATCGGGTGTAGTGGTGCAGATCTTCAATACCGGTAGTGATGGTATACCAGGTACCGATGATGATCAGTTAGTGGCAACTACAACCACTGATGTAAACGGGGATTACTCCTTTGTCGGCTTGCCCGATGGTGAATACACCGTAGTCGTACTTGAAGAAACCATACCAGAAGAACTTACCGATCAAACCGTCGCACCGCCAACCGAAGTTGATTTGGATGCTGATGGTAACAACGCATCTGCCGAGACAGTAACCAATCACAACTTTATCTATCAGCAAATTGTTAAAAATGCTGTAACTCTCTCGTACTTTAAAGCTGAGTCCTCTCTGATCGAAGGTGAAGTAGATATTGAGTGGCGAACATCAAACGAAACCGATAATGCCGGGTTTGAACTTTATATGTACGATCCTGAGCTGGGCTGGATCATAATGCACGACGGATTAATCCCAAGTAATGCTATTGGTGGGACTATATTCGAACGGGTTTATCATTTCAGAACAGAAAAGGCCAGCACCAAATGGTTTGCTTTATTTGATGTGGATACCCGTCATCAATACACCGGGCACGGTCCGTTTACGTTGGATAACGAATATGGCGCCGAGCGTACCAAGAATATGGAAATCGACTGGCAGGGAATTCGTAATTCGCATCAACAGAAAGAAAAGCTGCGAGAAGATAAGAGTCGAGAGCAAATGCAAAAACGTCTCGAGCGACTAAAGTCTTTGGATGTGAGTGATATGGATATTATCGAGCATTTTCGCACGGAGCAAGCGCTTGAATGGAGGATGGCATCATGAATATCACATCTGTTCTGAGACTGTTTCGTAGTCGTAAGAATCTAATTATCACGCTGGCGATAAATATTTTAGGTAGTGGACTTAGTCAAGCCGCATCGAACACCGATTTGATGAACCTGCATGTTACACAAGATGGCATTCACCGTGTTACTTACAGTGACTTACGAGATGCCGGGCTTGATTTAAACGGTATTAAAAAACGATCTATCGCAATGGTTAGTGAAGGGAAATCCATACCGATTCGTATAGTAGGTGGAGATGATCCTGCGATAGAGTTTTTGGCAAAAGGCCGGGATTCCATCTATAGCGACGAAATGATCTACACGATTACACTTGATCGGAGAAAACGTAAATCGGTTCGTAATTCGAATCCCAAAATACCTCGCGGTGAAAGTGCAACATTCTACATGGAAGAGGTGCGTTATGAACCACAGAAAGAATTTTCTACTAATGCTCCAAGCGACCCCTGGTATTCCGGTAAGTTCCTGTATAGCGGATCGATCAATAGTGTAGATATGCAGGCGACTATAGATGGTTATGTTCCTAATGTGGCGCCGGCTAAAGTGTCGGTTGGCCTATGGGGATATACAACATTTGATGAAGTTGAATACGATCATCATGTACGTCTTAGTGTTAATAATGTGCAATTAACCGGCTTAAGTGAGTCTCCTAATCTAGAGCAGTTTTTAGGACGTGTTGATCATGTTCTTGCCGGGCAGACCGACGGAAATCTTGCTGGTTATACAGCGCTAGAAGAAGGTGAGAATCAAATTAAAGTTGAATTGGTTCCAATTTCTGATGTCCCCCTTGATGTTGTCGGTATTGATAATTGGAGTATTACATACCCAAGAGAATTTCAAGCTAAAGACGGTCGACTTAATTTTAAATCGGCAGCGAGAAAATTCACAATAAAGGGCATTGATACCAAGGATGTATCAATCTACAGGGAATCGGAATCTGGAAAGTTACGACGCATAACCCGGGTTTCTTTTAAGGGAAATTGCGCATCTAAAAAGCAGAGTCGTAAATCCACTACAACTAGAAAAACAGGCAAGGCTTGTACTATCACCTTTCCCGGAAGTGGTAAAAGTGATAACTATTATGTAACCACGAGTCATTCGGCCTACAAGCCCGTTCAATTAACGCCAGTACCTGAGCTTGATGATATTCGAAGCGGTTCCGCTGAATATCTCGTTATATCGCACGCTGATTTTATCGGTGATAAGTTGAATCAATTGGTCGATTACAGAAGCTCAGACTTTTCTGTAAAAGTGGTCGATGTGGAACAAATCTACGCCCAGTTCAACGACTATCTATTTGGTTCTGATGGTATTCAGGCGTATATAAAATATGCGGCAAAAAAAATGGGAACAACTCATGTTTTGCTGGTAGGTGGCGATACTGTTGATTTCATGAATTACTTCGAACGTGAGTCGCCCGCTATTAGCTTTTTACCCACTATATATGGCGATACAGGGCTGCAGTCGTATGTTCCACTCGATTCTAAATACGCCGACTTGGATGATGATAATGTACCTGATATTGCCATTGGACGTTTTCCGATACGCACTGTAAACGAATTAGAAATTCTAATAAACAAAATCTTTTTGTATGAGGATCCTGATAAATCTTATGCTCGTACTTCCTTGTTTGCAGCAGATATTGATGATCCAGACTCGGCATACTCTTTTGAAGCCGATGCTGATGAGTTAATTGGGTCTTTATCACAGAGCTGGTTAGATGCCTATCCTAAAAAAGCGTACTTACAAACAGAGGGCTTGTCAACCGCCCGACAAAAATTACTTGATACGTTGGATGAAGGTGTTGATCTTGTAAGCTATATTGGTCATTCGGATGCAAGTTATTGGGGCTATTTAGGTATTACACATTCGTTTTTAACGTCGACTGATCTAGTTAATATGAAAAACTATGGGCGTCCAACGTTAATAACTCAATGGGGATGTTGGAATACTTTTTTCCCCATGCCAACCGAAAATACTATGGCTCATGAGTTTTTACTGCGTCCCGCGCAAAACGGTGATGTTACATCGGCACCAGGTGCAGTAGGTGTGGTAGGCGCCGCCACAGTAACGATCGCTGAAGCTGAAGCTGATTTATCGAAAATTTTGTTTGACATTCTTTTTCATGCAGATGTAACACTGGGAGAAGCGATTACACTAGCAAAACAGGAATTTGCAATAACAAGGCCAGAACAACTAGATGTAATATTAGGGTGGACCGTGTTGGCCGATCCAGCATTACGCATATCCCATTAGTCTCTTTTTTATAAGGAATATTCTTGTGGTTGATAACAATAAAAACAAAGAGGCTAAAACCCCTACTGTTGTTGTGGTGACTAAGAGTAATAAACTGCCATATGGGACACCAGTTCTTCAAAAACATGGATCAGTATCATCATTAACGCAAGGTGGAAGCGAAGTACTGGCGATTGATTCCACCTCAGATAGGCGAAATTCGATAGGTTGATGTTGCAACTTGCTTCTATATTTATTGCTAATCATTAGTCTGATAAATTGGCTAACCTTTGTTCCCAAATAATATAGGCCGCTTCCTGATAGATGGAAACTATCTGGTAGTCTGTGAAGTTTTTATCCGACTTTTTTGACCGATAAAATTTCAGACCGACATAGCTTTGTTTCTTGCTTTCTCGAACTGAGTTATAGATTTCCCAAAGTTCATTGCTTTGAACAATGAGCCCACGTCTAGCAAGGCTGGATAATGTGCCGATTCTTTTGCTTGCGATAATTTGTTTCGGTAGTCGGGCTTTAAGTCCTGAACGTAGCAATGGTTTGGACTCGACGGGATACGCGTATAAATGTGTCGGTAGATTATATATAAATTCGATTAGGTTTCTATCGGTGAAGGGCATTCGTAGATCAACACCTAAGTTTGCGGTTCGTCCACTATCTTCGTTTTTTAACATTTGGATATAATTCCCAAATGAGCCATGATAGTAATTATAGTTACGTTGAGATTGCTTTTTGCATACCAATTCGGTAATGGTCATTGGTAAAGGAATTTGTGCGTGAGATGGTAACGCGTTTGTAGTTAGCATTCCAGAAAACGGCTTTTTCCACCCACTAGGAAGTACGTGACGAAGGGCTTGATACGACGATGTATTGCCACACAGTGCCATCTTTATATGTCTACTAATAGTGAGAAAACTGCTATGGATAGATTCAGTTTTTATGTGATCCCTAAGCCACATCTTTTGACCAACAAAAAGTTCATCACCAAAATCGCCGTTTAGAAATACACTCGGACCATCTTGTGCTACTTGTTTGATCAGACGTTGACGCAAACCTTCAAATACTCTCGTAAACGGTGTGTTTAAATTTACTTTCGAATCCGTAATATGTAACTTGGTAAAACTGTTATCTGCAAAAAACTGTTCGTTTTGTAATCCATAACGATCGACCATAGTTTTTATGTTCGGACTCTCGTCACATTCCATTAATTCTTTGAAAACCCAGGAATAAGTTTTTAGATTACAGTGTTTTATGGCGAATGAAACAATGCTTGATGAATCCAAGCCGCCACTTAAGCCAGCAGCTACGGGTAGATCTGTTCGTACTCTAGCTTTTACTGCTCTGTTTAGCGTTTCGCTAAACGCCTCGTAAAGCTCATTCGTAGATTTATAACGTGGACGACTTATCTTACACAGCTGCCAATATCGTTTTATTCGGAATGAGTTCTTCTGTGTGCTTAAAAACGTACCGGCCGGCAATTCGTCTATTCCGACAAAAAATGAACGCTTGTTTTCGGGCCACTGATGTAAGAAATGGGAAGCGATACGTGCATTATCAGGTTCGCAGTTAATATCTGGGTGGACAAGAAGGGCGTAGGGTTCTGTCGCGATAGCGATAAATCGATTACTACGATAATAGTAGATTGTACGGTCGCCCAGGGGGTCCCGAGCAACAGTTAGTGTTTTTGCTAAAATATCATAAATTAGAAAAACAAAGGATCCCACGATTTTTGTAAACGCGTCGTTTTTAAAATGTAACCATAATCGTGTAGCAAGTGTTGAATCGGGACATTCCGCAGGTAATGTATGATCACGTAGAACGTCAAATAACTCTTCGCGATTATCAATTCTGCCACAGAACGCATAAAGTATATTTAGAGTTTGTAGTGAACCCGGTTGAATACATCCACGTTCTTCAGCGGTTGTCCAGAAGTGTTGAAAGCCGATGCCGATATTATTAAGTACGTTAATATTGCTGCCATCTAAACCATAGTCGTCAAGACGAGCGGTCATACGTTCCAGTAGATTGAAATCGATGGGCTTGTCATCGAAATGTAAAATGCAGCTAATAGCGCTCATGTTGCAAAATATATATTTTTCGTTTTATTACCTAAATATCATAACCGATCTGCTCGCTCTACTTATCAGTTAGTTATAATTTAGACATGAGTACTCACGATACACAATTACGCCTGCCTATTGTTATTCTATTATTGGTGATTACTGGAATTATCGTTTTTCTGTTGTTATACAGTGAGTTTAATAAGAACCTATCACTGGAACTCGGTGGTTCTAAAAATGATCGTATAATTACAGAACAAGATGTTTTATTACCTAAGTCCGAACAGCTTTCCGGAATTAATAAAACAGAGATTGGATCGAATATGCAGGATAGTTTGTTGTTAGAAACTGATTCCACTCATAACGAGGCATTGTCAGAAGTATCGTTCGATTCTCTCGGAGAAGAGGATCAGTATAAACGTGTAACCCGGGAATTCATTCAATTGAAATCTCAACTTAAGAAGAAAGGCTACGATTTACAGGCCCCAAAAAATTAAGGATCTCTTGATATATCTGCTCTTCACTCATTTGAGCGAAAACATCGAGTAAAACAGCCATCACGTCTGTTTTTTCGGTTCCCGAACTTTGTTTATAGACAAATATATTTTTCAAGAACAGCTGGTAATTGTTTCTCCAAAGGTTGTGTGTCCGAGTATTGGCTGAGTAATGTTTGACGGGTTACACCGCGTATTGTAGGACATAGCCAAACAAGAGCTATCAGTGATTTTCCATCGACTTGTTCTTGGCGGCCCCACCATCCTTTATTGTTTGATGCCAGTGTAAATTCGCCTCTTTGGTGAGTAATTGTTCCAAACAGGCTTTCCAGGTGTTGTTGCAACGCATCTTTTGGGAGTTGCACGGGTACATGGAATGACTGTAATCGGTTTAAAGTATTATCATGGCTGTCGGCCCAAGTTAGTACCCGTTCTGTGCCAGAGGCTAAGTGTTTAGTGCTTTTGTTTTCTTCTGTACTCAAATACACCTGCTTGATTCTCCATTCAAAATTTGCATTTCCCATATGACTAAGCGGTGAAGAAATCCTTATTCCCATTGCCGGAATATTCACGGCATCTGATATTTCGTTTATCCCAGAGTCTATCGGAACACGAAAATATGCACCTTGTTGTTGTTTAATGATGGCATTGAGGTTCTGGTTCACCGTTGATTCAAAGTATTGTTTTGGGGCATTAAATTCGATACGTGGTTGGTCGTCAGTATTAAACGGGGCACTAGAGCTAAAGTCTTTTGCTTGGGTACTTGTAGCCAAAAACTTTCTGACAATATCTCTCGGCTGAATTATATCTATGTTTTTGAGTTGTTTGACTTGTGTTCTATTTAAAAATGTCTGAGTTAAATTCTGATATCGTAGCTCATGTTCTCTTTTAGAACCGATAACAATAGCATCGCCGGATAGAGGGGACCAAAGACTTAGGTGGTCAAATACAGATTGATAGGAATGCAAGAGGCTTTTAAAGTCTGGCAACGCCATCCCATAGAAATGAAGCCATTGCGTCATTAGGCCATCATGGTTTAGACGTTTTCTGGCAAGTTCAAAAAAATCTTGTGTAAATAGATTAGATACACCGGAAACCCATGGATTAGATGGCTCGGTAATAATTATGTCGTAGACGGAATAATCCGCGAGCAGAAAGTTTCGCGCGTCTCCTATATGTAATTTGACACGAGGATCGGACAAAACACGATGATTTACATCCAGGAAAAATTTAGAAGCTTCGACTACACTTTGTGATATTTCAAGGATGGTTATGTCTTCAACTTCTGGATGAGACGCGACCGCAGCTGCAGTGACTCCGCTGCCAAGCCCAATTATTAATACACGCTTTGGTGATTCGTGAATTAGCAAAGGAAGTTGCCCTAAAAGAACCTGAGTCGGCATATCTCCTCGACTACTGGCGTCTGTTTTCCCATTAACCTTCAAATACTTTTGTCTTTTGGATTCAAATACGCTAACGATCGTATCGATACCTTCATTGTAATAAAGTAGTTTGTCCTTACGAGAAAGTTCATCAAGGGTTTTTCCTGATGATCGTTCTTTTGCATAGCGGTCTATACTATAGAAGACACCACTTGCCATAAGAGATTGTCGCCAATTGGGTAATGAGAAAACTACTATACTAAAACTAATAAGAACTAATGCGACTCGACCAATTATGACGCGATCAATCTTCTTCTGTGCCTCTACGAGATAAACAGCTATACCTAATAGAATATAAATTATTGCCGCTGCGTAAATAGTGTTTTGACTTCCGATCGCCGGTATAACGAATAATCCCCCGAGTAATGTTCCGACAATGGTGCCGAATGTGTTCATTGCATAGGCAGAGCCAATTCCACTGCCACTTTTGGAAATTGTTTTAGTAAGTAAACCGGCTAGCAATGGAAACAGGCTGCCCATACCCAACGCTGGTAAAAACACAATGAAGCAGACCATCAAAAATAGAAAACCTTGATGGGTGATGAATTCTTGGGGAAGACCGAGCTTATAACCGGCTATATAAACTTCTGGTGCCCAATGGATAGTGAGTACACTAAGTAAAAATAAAAAGCCTATGCAAATAAAAAGTATGATGGCGAGTCGTAATTGTTGATTATGTTTAGTACGGGATTGTTTTGAAACCCAATAACCATAAAGAGCACTGCCAATACCAAGCCCCGCCAGAAAACCAGTTAATGTAAGTGTAAAGGCATAAACACTTGATCCGACTATTAGAATAAAGCTACGAATCCATGCTAACTGGCCTAACATGGCTGCAAATCCTGCAAATATAAAGCCGATAAGGAGTGCTCGATGCAGGCTTGCACTTATCGGGTTTTGTTCAGTAATATTTTGTTGTTCGCTTTCTAGTTGTTTTTTCTTAGTGGTTTTTTTTATTTTCCTTTTGCTGTGAGCTTGCGTAGTGGCAATGTCTTGTGTCGGTTGTTTTTTATCAAACAGTAGTATGAGTAGGGCAACGAGAATATTAAGAATAACACCCACATAAATAGAGCCACGAATACCCAGAGTTGGCAAGAGAAAAAATCCCGTTGCGAATGTGCCTAATGTAGCCCCTAAGGTATTGATTCCATAAAGCTTCCCTGTTGCTGATGCCAGATCGGGCAGAGTCTTAACCATTCCGCGTATAAGTAAAGGTAAGGTGCCACCCATTAGGAAAGTGGGCAATAACAGCGCTGCAATGGCGATCATAAAGCGAACGGTGTGGCCACTACTCGTTGTTATATTATGAATGTCACTGCTTCCGGCATACAACACTTGTAAGGTTGGGAATAGCCACGGTGTTGACATAGCATATAACCCGATACCTATTTCAAGCCATGCATAGAAACGCAGAGGATGTTCGAGTTGATCCGATTGTTTACCAATTAACCAGCTACCTAGTCCAAGTCCTGCCATGAATGCTGTAATAACTGCCGTGTGCGCATACGTGGTAATGCCAAGAAATAAACCAAGCTGGCGGGCCCAAATGACTTCATAAATAAGACCCACCGCGCCGGACATGAAAAAGCATAAGTAAACAACGTGCTTGAAGGTATTACTGGGCATGAGGTATTCCGACATTGAGTAATGTAATTATACCTTTGCACTGCTTGATATATCATCGCAGGTGTTTAATTTAATCCGTGGAATCTGAGTTTTGGTGTTGGATTATACGTTGACAATTCTGATTTATTAATAATAATAAGAATCATTCTTATTTAAAGCTTATCAATATAGATTATACATATGATGTTTGCTAGTAGAGTTTCGTTGGCTGTTAGCTGTAGTTTTTTCTTTGCCTTAACCGGTGTTGGATATGGAGCAACGGAAGCCGAGCAACATGGGTATCATGCCTTCACTTATTCTGAGCTTACTATTATTGCCAATATTCAGGAACAAGGTTTTACGGCCTATTCTGAAAGTTTACACAAAGCACAACAGTTACAGAAAAGAGTAAACCTATTATTAGAATCTCCTTCCGAAGAAAATTTAAAACATGCCCGTAATGCATGGATAGCCGCGCGAGAGCCGTATAGTTTTACAGAGGTGTACCGGTTTATTTTTCCAATAATTGACCAATGGGAGGGCTCTGTAAACGCCTGGCCCGTGGATGAAGGGTTAATTGATTATGTTTCTTCCGATGTACATCAATATGGCGATGACAATCCTTACGCATCGTTAAATATTATTGCGAATCCGAAGCCTCTTATAAATGGTCAGGAAATTGATGCGAAGGTTCTGTCGCTGGATTTTCTGAAAAATAATCTACACGAAGTGGGAGATATTGAAGCCAATGTGGCGACCGGGTATCATGCAATAGAGTTTCTGCTGTGGGGACAGGATTTACACGGTACGGGGAAGGGTGCCGGTTCACGTCCGTGGACTGACTATAGCTTGCGACGATGCAGTAATGGCAATTGTGACCGACGTGGACAATATTTGAGCAGTGCGCTCCAGTTATTAATTGACGATCTACAGATTATGGTTACAGCATGGGATTTTGAAGGGGATATCACCAAAGAATTGTTATCCACCGACCCAATAGAAATGATACGTCATGTGGTTTTGGGTGCCGCAACGTTTATTCAGGCGGAGTTGGTTTCTGAGCGAATGCGGCTACCGTTAACATTGGGCGATCCTGAAGGCGAGCATGATTGTTTTAGTGATCAGACCCATGCCAGTATTTTGAATAATTTTCTTGGTGTAAGAATGTTACTCACTAGTCACTACCGTGATGTCGTTAAGAACCCCTACATGATGCTAGAGTTTTTCCCGTCGTTTTCAGCACTACAAAATTCACTTGGCGGTACAGAGAAGAGTTTACGTTTGATTTACGATAGCGCGGAAGGTATTGAAAATAGCAGTCAGATAAATCAAAAGTTTGATCAGCTTATTGCCAAAGACAATACAGGCGGCAATGCTTTAGTGGCCGATGCAGTGCAGCGACTAGGTGTTTTATCGTTACGGCTCATTCGTGCGGCAAATGCATTTCATAAATAGTAAGAAGTTGGCTCGCCCGTTTTTCTCTTGGGTTATCTTTTTTGCATTGACGATATGCAGCCAGATTGTTTTATCTATAGGCTTATTTCCTGGCGGCGACACTACATCACTTCAGAATGTTAATCGTAATAGTTATTCTCATCCCTCTTCAAACATGGAAATATCCAATGTAGGAGACTTCCAGCTAGGCAATGCACTTTTTCGACGACAGTGGAGTACAGGCAAATCCTCATCTAATTCTGTAGATGGACTAGGCCCTTTATTTAATTCTCGGTCATGTCAAAGTTGTCATTTAAAGGACGGTCGTGGACACCCACCATTCTCTGGAATAACCCAATCAAATTCCCTAGTTATACAACTGCAAGACTCAGAAAATAACGATAACGGAGATGATGCCTACGGCAACCAACTGCAACCATTCGCAGCGCCTGGTTTGCATGGGGAAGGGCAGCTTAGCGTTTTTTATGAGGAGCTCGTATTTCGCTATCCTGATGATGCTGAGATTATTTTGCATAAACCAAATTACAATGTTTCTCAGTTAGCCGATGGTCCTCTGGGAAAAAATACGGTGTTATCGCCACGTATTGCTCCGCAAATGATTGGAGTAGGGCTTTTGGAGGCTATTGAAGAGGAAGATATTTTAAGGCAACAAGACCCTGATGATATTAATAGGGATGGCATTTCTGGACGTGCTAATTTTGGTTATAG
>Ga0213861_10000880_pt1 | contig 27031 bp, 19 predicted proteins | sample PICome_4_FD_160110 | JGI IMG/M metagenome (GOLD analysis project Ga0213861, IMG submission 160110) | Coastal seawater microbial communities near Pivers Island, North Carolina, United States - PICO131 | ecosystem: Environmental > Aquatic > Marine > Coastal | place: USA: North Carolina... | reverse complement strand
AACGCCAAAGGGGCGTAGATTGGCAAATGGAAATTGATGATGCACGAATTAAGCTGAAGTCAATCTACCCTAATATTGAAACTTAATGTGGCTTCAACCGGAATCTTTAAGCTTGACAGACCACTAGTCGTCGTCACCATCATCGTCATCAGCGATGTTGTCGAAGTCCACGTCATCCAGACCCAGATCATCCTCCTCCAGGTAGTCGTCATCATCTTCATCCTCGTCCATGACGGGTTTGGGTGGAGGTGTAACGGCCGGGCCTTTGCGCACGATTTTGGTGATGATTTTGGTCTTTTGCTCTTTGTCCAGCTTTTTCTCCTTAACGTAAGGATTGTCCGTAATCCGGTGCGTCATGCGTTCTTCGTCCTTGCGGCGAATGTCGGTTTTAGCGGTCAGGCTTTTGGTCGTGGTCGGTACCGCCAGCAAACGGCGTTTGTCGATCAATTCCCCCGTGACCAGGCAAATACCGTAGGTCTTGTTTTTAATGCGCTGCATGGCATTGCTAAGATCCTGGATGTACTTCCGCTGACGAATAGCCATGTTATTGAGCATCTCAATGTCGTTATTGACCGAACTGTCGTCCACCCAATCACCACCGTGTTTGTCACTTGAGTTTTCTGAAATCTCAATAATTTGGCTCTGCAAGCTTTCCAGCTGCTCTTCTGCCCGCGATAATTTGTCTTGAATAAGCGCGCCAAATTCGGCTAGTTCCACATCTGAGTATCGAATTACTTCTTCATTACTCGCCATATTTGCTTTCTTTTAATCTTCTGCCCGCAAAAATGTTCAAAAAAAAGAAGATTTGGAAATATTCGTTGGTTAATTGTCTGTTAATCATTGAAATAAATTTTTTATTATAACAAAAAATACATTTTAGCCCCCAAAAAGAATTTTATTTTGAACTCATCCCACCAGAGCTACTTACGGATACGCGTGCCGCAACCACGCTTACTCGAAAAACTGGCGACTACAATCATCTCAATAAAAGGGTAAACCGATAAATTAGCTAACTTTGCCGCTCGAAACCTGGAGTATATTTATTAGTTTTCCAATGTTATGAAGATAAGAGTTGGCATCTTTTTTGGCGGCCCTTCGCGGGAACGAGAAATATCTTTCGCTGGTGGGCGTACAGTCTATGACAACCTCAATCAGCAGTTGTTTACCCCTATCCCGATTTTTGTTGACAGCCACCGCAACTGGGTCATTCTCGACTGGCACAACGTATACAAGGGCAGCATCCGCGATTTCTATCCACCGGTAGCAGCGTTGCCCTCTTCTCCTAATGGATTCCAGATCTACGCCGAGAGCATTGCGCAGCCTACCGAAGCCGATCAGTTAGCACTGCTGGCCCAGGTTGGCCAGCCGGTGAATCCGGCGGCGATCGCTGAACACATCGATGTGGCCTTCCTGGCCCTGCACGGCATTTACGGGGAAGATGGCCAATTGCAGCAACAACTCCAGGACCTCGGCATACCCTACACGGGTTGTGGTGTACGTGCCAGCCAGCTGGGCATGGACAAAGCCTGGCAAAAAGAGCTGATGCAGGACAAAGGCTTTGCCTGCCCCCGGTTTCAGGTGCTGAAGCGGGCGGCCTGGCTGCAAGCTGATGTATACCACCTCTACGAGTCGGTAGCTACCACCATGGGTTGGCCGCTCGTTATCCGCCCCGCCAACCAGGGTTCTTCTATTGGCGTAAGCATCATCGACCAGTCTGCTGGTCTAGAAGGCTTCGAGGAAGCCATCAATCAGGCGTTCTTCCGGGAAGTTATCCCCATGGACGAATGGCAGGACCGCACACCGTTTGAGAAGGTAGAATTTGTAAAGTTGCTGGCCGACATTCGCGACGGACTGGGTTTTCCTATGCAGGTTGTCCTGGGTGAAAAAAAAGTGCTGCTGACTCATCCCGAGGAATTGCTCCGGTTTTTTAATACAGAAACAGCCGCTGCCGAACATCGCAGCCAGGTCTTCATTTTGGAGAGCAACCATTCGGAAGAAGCAGTTATCCTGGAATCCTTTATCCGGGGGCAGGAGTTTTCATGCATTGTTTTGCGCAGTGAAGACGGTTCGGCCATCGCTTTGCCACCGACGGAGATCATCAAAGGCGGCGAAGTATTTGACTACCGCGCCAAATACATGCCCGGTCTTTCCCGCAAGGAGACCCCCATCAACCTGCCAACTGCGGGAATTGAGGCCATTCGGCGGGAATGCGAAAGCTTGTTTACCAAACTGGCTTTTCAGGTGTATGCCCGAATTGACGGTTTTTATTCGCCGGAAGGCACCATTTTCCTCAACGACCCGAATACGACGTCGGGCATGCTGCCCAGTTCCTTCTTTTTCCACCAGGCCGCTGAAATTGGGCTCAATCCGAGCCAGTTCCTGACTTACATCCTGCGTGTCTCGCTGCAGGAGCGTTTGCAGGAGCGGCCGGAAGCAGCACCCTGGCGCCAGTTGCTGGGTACCCTCGACCAGGGCATTGGGGAACTGCAGCAGGTCAGCGCCCAGAAAAAACGCATTGGCATCATCCTGGGCGGCTACTCCTTTGAGCGGCACATCTCGGTGGAGAGCGGGCGCAATATCTACGAAAAATTAGCCAGCTCCGTCGATTACGAACCCATACCCATTTTTCTGACGGGCTCCGACCAGCGGCACCGGCTTTACCAGCTCCCGCTGAACTTGTTGTTGAAAGACAATGCCGATGATATCAAAGACAAGATCGCGCATTGGAAAAGCCACCCCCTACTGGAGCAAATTCGCCGGGAATGTGCGCCCATTACGCAGAAGTATGCATCGGCGCGGGTTATTTTTTCGCCCCAGGAACTCACCTATGATGGGTTGCCCAACAAAGTAGACGGTGTATTCATTGCCCTACATGGGCGTCCGGGTGAAGACGGACAGATTCAAATGGCATTGGAAGCCCGGCAATTGCCGTACAATGGTTCCGGCATTAAGTCGTCGAGTATTACCATCGATAAATTTCGCACCCTCCAGACCCTCGCGCTACACGGCTTGCCCGTAGCCCGGCAACTGCTGCTGACGCAGCAGGATTTTAAAGTCGACGAGGAGCGCTTTTACCAAAAGGTCGAACAAAGTTTCGCCTATCCGCTCATTGCCAAACCCGTTGATGATGGCTGTAGTTCAGCCGTTAAAGTCATCCACAACCGGGAACAGTTGCGGGCTTATTCGGCCTTGATCTTTCGGATGCGTCCGGAGGAGGAAGACCAACAACGGCACCTGCTCAAACTCAAAATTAAAGAGGAGTTTCCCGACAAGGGAGAAATCCTTTTCGAAGAATTGATCACCCGCGAGAACGGTATCCATTTTCTGGAAATTACTGGTGGCATGCTCACCCATTACGATGAGCGCGGGCAACTGCAATACGAGATCTTTGAACCCAGTGAAACGTTGTCGAGCGGGGAAGTCCTCTCCCTGGAAGAGAAATTCCTGGCGGGTGAGGGGCAGAACCTGACGCCTGCCCGACTGGCAGTAGCAGGGTTTTCCTACGAGGAGATCTTACCCCAGGTTCAGCAAACGCTGGAACGGGCGGCACGGCTGGTTCAGGTCGAAGGCTACTGCCGGATCGATGCCTTCGTACGCATACTGGCAAATGGCAAAGTGGAAACCCAGGTCATCGAAATTAATTCCCTGCCCGGCATGACGCCCGCTACCGCCATTTTCCACCAGGCTGCCCTGGCGGGGTATAAACCGGCAGAATTTATCCGGCAGATTCTTGTCTTCGGGTTCCAGCGCCAGGCTAAAAAAGCGGCAGGTTCCATCAACGAACAGCAGGTACCGGTCAGTCGCCCGGAAGTAGCGGCCAGCGCCGCGCCCGGAACCCGACCTTTAACAACAGCAATTAAAATGGAATTTACTCCCCCCGCAGCACCGCAGCCACCGCAAAGTTTTACGCCACCCACCCCTGGTGGCCAGCAAGGCAACTCCTGGGTCAGCCTATTGCGATCCCGGTACATTTGGAAAAATATCGCGGCTATGCTGGGGGTACTCCTGCTCGCTTTTTTCTTGATGAACATAGGACTCAACCTGTACACCAACCACGGCAACTCGGTACAGGTGGAAAACTACAAGCAGCTTACGATCGATAAGGCTACCCAAAAAGCACGGAGCCGGGGCTTCAAGGTAAGTGTCAACGAAGCACCATTCACCCTGGATATTCCCCAGGGCGACGTCATCGACCAGGAGCCCAAACCGCTGAAGCGGATCAAAAAGAACCGCACCATCTACCTGACGATTATCGGGCCGCCGAAGGAGGTACCCATCCCTTCCTTTGAAGAAGCCGCCGATGATTATAGCCGCTACCGGCAAAAGCTCCGGCCACTGCACATCCGGACAGTGGTGAAAGAGGGCGTTTTTGATGCCCGACTAGCCGATAGCACCATCCTGCATTTTTACTACCAGGGGCGCAAATATTCGCCGTCCGACCTCAAGCGAGGTATCAAAATAATGCAGGGCAGCACGCTGGAATTCGTCGTTACGAAATCCAAAGATGATTTTGTGCGGACCCCCTTGTTGATCTGCAAGCGATTCAGTGAAGTAAGTTTTCTGTTACCCGGCCTGGATCTCAGTATCGGCGATGTCATTGGCGATGTCTCCAACCGGGCCGATGCCTATGTCTGGAAGCAAGATCCGCCTTACAGCCCCGGCGCTAAAATTATGCGGGGACAAAAGATCACGATCTACCTGCAGGAAAATCGCCCGGATAACTGCCCCCCGGAAGTGGAAACCGACGAACCCCCCAGCGATACCGGCGGCTTTGACGAAGACAGTGGTATGAACAGTCCTACGGATACCACCAGTACGGGAGGCCAGTGATGTGTCCTCGTACCGGGCAGTTCCCGACGGCACCGGAACGGGAGTCGGGATACCGCTATTTAAGCATTTGCCAACTAACACTAAAGAAGACTTTAATACGTTTCCAGAAGGAATAAAACGGTTTGCATGATGATGAGAATAATAGCAACTTGCCTTTTCCTGACCTTTTCTTTACTGGTGGCCCAGGGGCAACGGGAGGTTCCACTGACGGGTAACCGACTGCAGGAAAGCCAGTATGCCACGGAACTACCGGTGTCTGGACCAGCCGCCGATGCGCTGACAAAAGGATTTGAAAAAGCAACGTGTGGCCAACCTGAAGCGGCCGATGTGATCCCGGTTATCGCCGGCCTCACCAACCGCCGACGCCTGGAACTCGATACGGTTGGGTTGGGCAGCGACGGTTTTTATGCGTGTGTGAATTGCGCCACACTCACCACGGGCACCGCCTTCATTCCGCAGCAAGCCGACGGCACCCCCAAAGACTCCCTCATCTTTACGGCCAATGCCGCTGTGACGGTTGCTACCGAAGCGGTATTGATCCAGTATTGCAACACCGATGGCACCACCTGCGGGCCAGCTACCACTTTGACCTTCCTGGTGCGGCGACCCGGCGAAAACAACTTTCCCCCGGCCATCCTCATCGGACAGGAGGAAACCCTGAACCTGACGGTGACCAATGACCTGCCCGGTGCCCTCGCCTGCAGCTTTTTTGTGAATTGCCCCGACAAATACGAAGGCCGGGAGCAGCTGGCTTACCTCACCGATTACAGCCAACCCGTCGCCAGTTTTGTCTACCGATCCAGCCGCATCGCCGGACTCGATTCGCTGTGCCTGGTGCTGTGCGATACCAACGGTATTTGCGATACCACCCACTATGCTTTTCGGATCAACGTGCCGAGTTTCAATCCGCCGGTATACGACGATTTCTCCTACTCCGGCCCGGCACCAGCGCGCGGGTTGTGGCTCGACCGCGAGGTCTATATCAACAATACCCTCGCCATTGCCCCCCCTTCCCTGGGCGTGGCTACTTTTGACGGCCTCGATTACCGGGGACGCCCTTACGGCGATGGTTATGGGGAAGCCGACCGGCTCACATCCACGTATTTGGATACCGATACGGGTGATTGGATGCTGTCTTTCTGGTTGCAACGTGGCGGTATCGCCGATCGGCCGGAGCGGCAGGATTCCATGATTGTCCAGTTTCGCGATGACAACGACGAATGGGTATCGGTGGCTTCCTTTGCGGGCGTCTCTTCGAGCACCCCACTCAGCTTTGTGGACGACTTTGCTTTTTACGCGATTCCCGTTACCGAAGCCTATCGGCACAGCCGGTTTCAGTTTCGCTTTGTCAATAACAACGACCGACTGGGAGCTTTCGACAATTGGCACCTCGATTACGTCCGCCTGGACAACAACCCGACCCAAAGCCCTTTTTTCAACGACATTGCTTTTACCCAACAGCCCGATTTTCTCCTGAAGAACTACACCAGCCTGCCCTGGCGGCATTTTCAGCCCCAGCTGGACAATGAGCTGAATGAGTATATCGTGGCGGGTATCTACAACCATTTTTCTGCCACCCAGAACGTCAGCCCTTCAACTGTTCAGCTGCTGGAAACGAATACGGGTATCAATCCTTTTGGCACCCCACTAACGTTGTTTAACGGCCTGGAGATTAACGTTGAAAATGGCGTACCCCTCAACCGCAGTTACAGCCTCATGGGCGATCCCACCGGCTTTAGCGATGTTTGGGATGCCTACGTAGCTACCATGGCGGGCAACAATTTTGCGGGGATTCCCGAGCTGGCGTTCCAGTTGGCCTACAACTTTCAGAATACGTCCCAGGACAACCTGCCTTTCGTGGCTCGCAACGATGCCACCGAGCGCACCACGGTGTTCAGCAATTACTTTTCCTACGATGATGGTACCGCCGAGACGGCGCTGGAGACGAGCCCGGGCAAACAGGTTGCGATAGCTTATACCGCCGGGGTAGCCGATTCACTCCAGGGGGTCCGGTTGTTTTTTCCCCATACCAATGCCAATATAACCGGCCAGGAATTTCGCCTGCAGGTATGGATTGGCGAACTGGACGATACCCCGGATTACAATATCAGCTACCAGGCCGACTACGCCAGCAATTACTACGATACCCTGCAAGGGTTTACGTCCTATCCGCTGGTAGATGCCGAAGGGCTGCGGGCTCCGCTGGCCATTCCGGCGGGCACCTTTTACGTCGGTTGGGAACAGGTGACCAACTGTACCTTTGGTCGTTGTGTCGGGGTGGGTTACGATCGCAACCGCCCCCAGGGTAAGGATTTTATTTACGCGGAGAACGGTAGCGGCTGGGAAGCGGTGGCCGGTGTGGGTGCCGGCGCCCTGATGTTGCGGCCGGTGATGAGTGGCGGTGAGCTGGTTCTGCCTACCAGCGTGAACGACGTGGTGGCCGGGATTGATCTTACTGTTTTCCCTAACCCCGGGCGGGATCAAATCTTTCTGCGCACCGATGCCGTACTGACCGAACAAGCCACCACTACGCTTTTCAATAGTGCGGGCCAGCTGGTGCTACGGCAGGCTTTTGCGCCCTCCATAAACGTGGGGCAGCTGCCCGCGGGTATGTACTGGCTACAAGTAGTTGACGCCAACGGCAACCAAAGCGTACGCCAACGGTTAATTATTTTAAAATAATCAGCAATGGATATTAGTGTAAAAGACTTGAAAAGCCGCATGGATAGCGGAGACACCAATTTTTTCCTGCTCGACGTTCGGGAACCCCACGAACACGAAGCCTTCAACATTGGTGGCCAATTGGTCCCGGTGGGTAGCCTGCTCGAGGCTATGCCCGAGCTGGCCGACCACCAGGAAGAAGAGGTTATCGTTTATTGCCGGAGCGGTGCCCGTAGTGGCATGGCTCAGGGTATTTTGCGACAGGCTGGATTCAAAAATGTGCGCAACCTGACGGGAGGCATGTTGGCCTGGCAAGAATCAATAGGAGGCTAGTGCTCCTTAACCAGGGCATCCACTCCTTTGCCAGCTAGTTCAGTAACTAATTTTTTGGCATCGTTGTAATTGCTGAAACGGTTGACGAGGACAACGGCGTAAGTACCTTTGTCAAAGAGTTTCACTTCGGTGCTGCTGTAGCCCAATTTCCGGAGCCGGGCGGCCTGGTTGTCGGCGTTGACGCGCTGCCGATAAGAACCCGCCAATACCATGTATTTACCCAGGCTGCTGGCTGCTGGCGTGCTGTCGTAGGCCGTAGCTGTTTGCGCATCTCCCGATTTGTTACTACCCGTTGCCGTCTCTGCAACTCCACTGGAACTGTTGTCCATTTCTTCGTCGGCATAGCTGCTGTTCCCACTGGGCGTACTGCTGTTTTCGTCAGACAGGGTTTGACCAACCTGGTCATCGTCCAGGTCGGCATCACTGTTGTTGGCATTTGCTTCGTTGTCCCAGTCGGTGTAGGTGGAATCGGCCGTAGGGGCAGGTTCCACGTACGTATCCTGGATACCGGAAGTGGGAGCCGCTGGCGGATTCATGAGATCGACAATCTTGTACACCAGATAACCCAGTGCCGCCAGGCATACGATAACAATAGAGATGGTCAATAAATCAAGTTTTGACATAAGTGCTTTTTTTACGGAGTGATCAGCCGAACGTAATGCTAACAAAAATAGCTAAAATCAGCTAATAACTGATCTGCCAAATTATTATGATTTCTTTAACTGACAAATAATCGCCTGCCTGTCAGTTGATTACACTTATACTGGGTTTTATTTTTTTAGGGTTGAAAATAAAATAGCCACCAATATCATTTATTAATAGCCACTACAAAAAATGGGGTAGTGGCAGAACTGATTATCTTCATTACTTCATTTTAAAATTAAGCTTCCAACATAAGCAGACTTGTACACCAACAATTTTCCGTGAACTCCGGGAACGAAATTTCCCGCAAAACTGAAGCAACATGCGTAAATTATTTGTCCTTTTCGCACTATTGCCACTCGCTTTCACCGGTGTACAAGCGCAAGACGAAGCCCCTACCGAAGTGCCAGCAACCAACAATGCCGCTGACATCCTGAATATGCCTTCCAATTGGCACAAGCTCAAAGCAGACAAGCAAATCCGCTTTCTGTTTGCCGCCGTTGAGCGCGGTGATATGGCCTTGGCCAAGGCCATGCTGCCCGACATCCATCTTCCCTATTACCAACACAATACCGAAGGCGAAACCCTCCTCACGCTGGCCGTTCAGCAGGGTGACTTCGAAATGGTACGCTGGCTGTGCGAAGACGCCGTCATCAACCTGAAAAACGAGGATGGTGAAACCCCACTAACCCTCGCCATTAAGAAGCAAAACCCCGCCATCACCGACCTGGTCCTGGTGCGGGCAAAAGCGGATCTACCCAACGATCAGAATGAGTCGCCCCTAATGCTGGCCATCAATTACGGATATCCGCCAGCTTTCATCCGCCAGCTGACCGGCCTGGGCGCTAACCCCAACCGCTTGTCCAATGGAATCACCCCGCTGTCCCGTGCGGTTGATAAAGAAAATATTGCCGTAGCAGCCATGCTGGTACGTGCTGGCGCCGATCCCAGCATAGCTAACGACAACGGCATTATTCCCTTGTACCAGGCCGTAACCCTCAACCAGGCCGTCCTGGCCGGGGTACTCTTGCACCGCAGCCAGCAGGCGGCAGCAGATGCCAACTGGCAAACACCCGTAGGCGAAACCCTGGTGAATATGGCGGTAGCCCAACAAAATACGCCCTTGTTGCGGGTGCTGTTGGAAAGTGGCGCCAACGTCAATGCCGTCGACTACCTGGAGAATACGCCCCTGCACCTGGCTGCTGAACGGGGAATGACCGACGCCGTTGACCTGCTCCTGGACCACGGCGCCCTGATCGACGCCATGAATATCATGGGTACAACCCCCATCATGGCCGCTGCCCAGCGCGGACACGAAGCCATTGCCAGTAAACTGGCAGCAGCAGGTGCCAACCCGGAACTGCGCGATTACGCCGGCATTGCCGCCAACGATTTTGGCAATTACCAGGGCCCGTTTTCGGATCCTTATCTGCAGGGAGAAGTCGACTTTTTGCTGCGGGAATCGAACGAATAACGGAAACCAGCTCAACTCCCCAATCTCCCCCAATAGCGTAAGCCTACCCTGAAGCAGGACAATTACGCCCCATACAACCAAATGTAGCGCCCCGTAGACAATGATCTGCTGGGTGCTTTTTTTTAGGCGGGCGCCGAATTGGCTTAGGTATTCAGCCAGTAGGTCAGCTTAGCCACCAGGGAGCGGTTCTTCACGTTCCAGTCGAGGGAATGGTAGTTGTCCGTATAGACCAGGAAAAAATCGGAGACTGGCGCAAAGCGCCACTGCAAGCGGGTATTGATATTGACGTTGTCGATCTGGTCGTTGAACTGAAAGAAGGCCGTCAGGAAGATGTTTTTTGTAAACGTCAGGTCGATGCGGGGTCCGATGAGGAACAGGCTGGTGCTGGCGTAGGGCGCCGGAAGGTCGATGTAGTTGTAATTGGTCGTGAGGGCAATTTGGCCCAGGGGTTGATAGCGCCAGGTCAGATTGGTAGAAATGCCGTAGCGGTGGCCATTGAAGAATTCCCCCACACTGGGCTCGAGGCCGAAGGAAAACTTTTTGCGCTGATCGGAGCGGTATTCTGCCGAAAAGAAGGCGTACTGATACCCTTGTTGTCCGGGCAGTTCGGTAGCTTCCGTACCCGAGGGATCAAACGAATCGAGGAGGTAGACATATTCGTTGGTAGCCGTGAAGCTCAGGTTACTGTTGTTGGCGTAGCTGAAATTCCAGGACAAGGACGTTCGCCGATCGGTGCTGCCTTCTTCAGGTGTCCAGATGTAGCGGGTACGAATAGTAGGGCCGTGTCGGTTGATTCCACCTTTGCTTGGATAAAAGAAGAGTTCGGCCCGCGGATTAAACTGGAAATAGTTGGTGCGGGGGACAAAACCTACTTCGGCATTGAATTCCTCACCCACAAATCGTTCCTCCATACCAAAGGCAAAGTTGCGACTCCGGTAGTCGATTCGCGCACCATGGGAATAGGGAGAAACCCCTTGCACGGGCGAGAAGGAGTGGTGGAAATAAAATTTACCCAGCCAGTTGTTGTCTGCCGAGGCCAGGTTGTAATCAATGCCCAGCACGCGGTTGAAGTCGGAGTAGTAAGCGGTGGTGTCCGACTGGTTGTCGCCAAAGTTTTGCTTGTTCACCAGGATCACTCCTACATTGGAGCGGGAAAAGACTTTGCGTTGCAGAGCAGCAACCGTATAATTGTAGCTGGGCAGGTTGTTCTCGGGGTCGCGGGCCGTTTGCATGTTCAGCAAGCCAATGCGCCAATTGTTATCCAGTTTACCACTCAGGCGGGCGCCGTAGTAGATAGGCGTCGGAAAAGCTTCGTTGTCGGTATTGGTAGCCACCCCAATACGGCGGGAGAAAAAAGGGTTGGCCCGGTCGTCACCAAAAGTCCCGAAGAGGTCGGAATTTTCCAGAAAAAACTGTCGCCGTTCGGGAAAGAAAACCTCAAAGCGGTCCAAATTGATGACCTGCTGATCCACTTCAACCTGACTGAAATCAGGGTTGATGGTCAAGTCCAGGTTGAGACCCGAGGTGATGGCAATTTTGGCATCTCCACCAAAGCTGAAATCCGTTTCGGAAGGCAGTCCTTCCTCGTGGTTGCGCGCTATCCCCCCCGCCAGGAAGGGAATGATAGAGATACTTTTCCCCGCTACGGCTGGGGCATCTTCCCAGGTCATATTGCCCATGTAGGCCAGGCTCATAATGATCTGGTTCTGGGGAATGGGTTGCCAGGTAGAGCGGGTATTGCTTTGGGTATCGAAGCGATAGCTGTTGAAATTCCAGGATTTTTCGCCTTCAGGAAAGCGAATGGTACTAAAAGGGATGGCGATTTCGCACGACCAGTAATCGTCAAAAATGGCAGATTCTCCTTTCCACTTGTTGTCCCACTCATCGAGCCAGTCGTCGGTTGATCGCCCGCCGTTGGAGATGAGTGCTTCGCGCATGACCCCGTAGGGATTCATCCCAAAAACAAAGGCATTGGTGCGGTCGCGGAAAGGGTCAATGAGGAAGGTAATGTTGTCACTTCCGCCGGCGCGGTAATCGCGGCGCAGGCTGGGGACAATGTAATCCTTGCCGGGGGCATAACACCTGGCGCCGATGTAGAGAAATTCCTCGTCGTAAGTCATGAAGATTTCGGTCTTCCAGGAACAACGAGCAGTATCCGAGGGGAAATTTTCCCAAAAGTTCGTGGCTGATTTTCCGGTGTACCAGGCTGATTCCCGCAAATCTCCATCAATAGTAATGCGCTCCTGGGTACGTTGCAGTTGGATACCTTCGTCCGTAGCGGGAGCTGACAGTACCATTTGTCCTACGAGCAGGACCGGCCCACATAAGCACAGTAGTGCTAAAAGTAGATTTTTCATTTTGCGCAAGTTCATACTAGTATAACCAATAATCGTGCAACTTAGGCAGGTAAGTCCAACTTTTCAGGGCTGTGCTGCCTATTGCCCCTAAGTTGCAGTGAATCTGAAGGTTAAAACTGTGAAATGCGGCAAAAGGTTGTGCGCATTACTCCAGGCCGCGCTCAATCACTTTCATAATGGTGCGAAAAGCCACAAATTGGTCGGGATACTGGGTCTGGTGTTGCTTTTGCATATCGGCCGCGTGTTTTTCCTGATAGGTTTGGTAAGCGGCGAAGTCTTTGGCCAGGTACTGCACACTGTAAGTAAACCCATCGGATTCGTCAGTTCCCAGTAAACGCGAGATGGTATATTCCGAAAACAAGCCTGTAGCCATCATGGCGGGTAAGTGTACGACCTTCATCCAGGCAAGCCAGTTGTCGTGAATCTGATGATTAACCTTTACGGTAACGTTGTATAAAATCATATCATTTTGCTGCTGGTACCAGGGAGGGCTCAAAGGCCACTCGAAATCAGTAGATTAAGTTAAGCGTTGTTATTCTTCTGAACGGGAAATTTTTGCGCCAAGCGCCCGCAGGCGTTCGTCGATGCGTTCGTAGCCCCGGTCAATTTGGTTGATATTGTGAATCCGGCTGGTGCCTTTGGCCGAGAGCGCTGCAATCAGCAGAGCCACGCCTGCGCGGATATCGGGGGAAGTCATTTCGATGCCGCGCAGCTGAAACCGCCGGTTGAGGCCGATCACCGTTGCCCGGTGGGGATCGCAGAGGATAATTTGGGCCCCCATGTCGATAAGTTTATCGACGAAGAACAAGCGGCTTTCAAACATTTTCTGGTGCACCAGCACACTGCCTTTCGACTGCGTTGCGGCTACCAGCACCACGCTCATCAGGTCGGGGGTGAAGCCCGGCCAGGGGGCGTCATAGATCGTCAGGATCGACCCGTCGATGAAGGTTTGGATTTCAAATTCTTCCTGAGCCGGCAGGTAAAGATCATCACCGCGCTCAATAATTTCGATGCCCAGGCGGCGGAAGACATTGGGGATAATACCCAATTGGTCAATCCGGGCGTCTTTGATGGTAATTTCGGACTGGGTCATCGCGGCCAGCCCGATGAAGCTACCTATTTCGATCATGTCGGGCAGCAAACGGTGTTCCGCTCCAGACAAGGTTTCAACACCATTAATGATCAATCGGTTGGAACCAATGCCCTCGATTTTGGCCCCCATCTGTTGCAGCATCCGGCAGAGTTGTTGCACGTAGGGTTCGCAGGCTGCATTGTAGAGGATGGTTTCGCCCTCGGCAAGAACGGCAGACATGACGACATTGGCCGTTCCGGTGACGGAGATTTCGTCCATGTGGATGTAACAGCCCTGTAGGCGTCCCTGGGCTTTAAAGGTATAGAGGTTGCGCTCGGCATTGAAAGAAAAATGCCCCCCGAGCTGCTCCAGGCCCAACAAATGGGTATCCAGTCGGCGCCGACCAATCTTATCCCCACCGGGCTTGGGGAGAGAAGCTTGCCCAAAACGCGCCAGCAATGGCCCGATGAGCATGACCGAACCGCGAATGCGGCTGGCATCGCGGATAAAATCCTGGGTCAGGACGTAGTCCAGGTCAACGTCTTTGGCGATGAATCGGTAGCTATGAGGAGTCAGTTGGGTGACCGCTACCCCCAGCCCACGCAGCAGGTTGATGAGCAGTTCCACATCCAGGATCGCGGGTAAATTACTGATGGTAACCGGTTCGGAAGTCAGTAAAACTGCACACAAAACCTGTAATGCTTCGTTTTTTGCGCCTTGCGGAACAATCTCTCCCTGGAGTTGGTGGCCGCCTTCAATGGTGAAGGTCCCGGATGTTTGCATACTTGTGTTTTAAAATTACTAGACTTGTTCTGCAACACGAAGGCAGAACAAGTCTAGTTGTAAAAAGCAGCTGAAACCGCAGGTATACCCTGGACCAAAAGAGCTGGATGTATTACTGGATTTCAACCTGAAGAGCTCATTTCTTATAACTCCGGCGGCCTCCGCTGGTATTGTTGTTGTTGCGGCGGCCTCCTCCTCCGCGGTTGCTGCTACTTCCATAACTGCTGCCCGAAGAACGCTTGGCAGATCCTCCGCTGCTGCGGCCACCGGTGGCACTGCGGCGAGGAGCCGTATTGCTGACCAGGTTTTCCAGCGACTGTTCGTCGGGAAGGACCAGGGCGCCGTTGGACAGGGTCTTGAGGTCGGCTTTAATGACGTCGTCACTCACGTAGTGCTCCCGGTTCCAGGTTTTGTAGGCGAGTTTCATGTAGGCAGCGATCGCTGCAACGAAACCATCGCGCTTCGGACCTTCTTCCATGGCAATCGCCTTCTTGATCATGGTTTGCACATTGTGCCCATAGTGGCGGTAGCGCGCTTCCGACGCCGGATAACCGACGTGGTCGGGCGTGAACTTGCCACTCACCTCGGTTGGCATTTTGATGTCATCCGGAGGTGATACGTTGAGTTCGTTTTTCGCAATGCGAAACAGGTGGCGCCAGAGCTTGCCCCGGTAATCCTCGATGTTGCGGTTTTGCGGAACCATCTGCATCATCAGCCTGATGATGCGTTCGGCCAGGCGTTGGCGCAGCACCGGATCTTCAATGGTTTTGGCGTGGTCGACCAACAACTGCACATGCCTGCCGTATTCGGGGATAATAAGGGTATCCTTCGCCGAGTTGTAGGTCATATTCCAGTCTATCATAATTTTTATTTATTTATTCCACAGTTACCGACTTGGCCAGGTTGCGGGGCTGATCCACGTTGCAACCACGCAGTAAGGCGATATGGTAAGACAATAACTGTAGTGGAATTACGGATAAGAGTGGGGTGAAAGGCTCCTCAGTTTGAGGAATTTCAATGACGTGATCGGCCATTTTACTGATTATCGTATCTCCTTCGTTAACAATTGCAATAACAAAACCCTTGCGGGCTTTCACTTCTTGAATATTGCTTACGATTTTATCGTAAGCGCTCCGGTTGGTCGTAATGACAATGACCGGCATATTTTCGTCAATCAGGGCAATGGGCCCGTGTTTCATTTCAGCTGCCGGGTAACCTTCGGCGTGGATGTAGGAAATTTCTTTCAATTTGAGGGCACCTTCCAGCGCTACGGGGAAATTATAGCCCCTTCCCAGGTATAACGCATTGGGGTGGTCTTTAATTTCGCCCGCAATATAGCGGATTTGCTCATCCTTTTCCAATACCTGTCGAATCTTATCGGGGATATTGGCCAATTCACTGACCAATTGCCGAAAATAGGAATTGGAGATGGTCCCCTTCTTTTGTGCCAGACTCAGCGCCATCATTGTCAGCAGACTCACCTGGCCGGTGAAGGCCTTGGTTGAGGCCACCCCAATTTCGGGGCCAGCGTGAATGTAGCACCCGGCGTCGGTGATGCGGGCAATGGAAGAACCTACGGAGTTGACAATGCCAAAAAGCATGGCGCCTTTTTGTTTGGCGAGTTCCAGGGCCGCCAGGGTATCGGCTGTTTCACCAGACTGAGAAATCGCGATGACCAGGTCTTTTTCGCGGATAATCGGGTTGCGGTAACGCAATTCCGAGGCGTATTCCACTTCTACCGGAATGCGGGCCAGGTCTTCGAACAGGTACTCGGCGATGAGCCCCGCGTGCCAGGAGGTTCCACAGGCGGCAATAATAAAGCGGTCGGCCTGCAGTACGCGGTTGGCAAATTCTTCGAGTCCACCCAGCCGAATCCAGCCTTCTTCGGCGTTGAGCCGGCCGCGCATACAGTCGGCTACCGTTTGGGGTTGTTCGTTGATTTCCTTGAGCATGAAGAAGTCATAACCGCCCTTTTCCAGCTCTTCGATGTTCATATCCAGCTGGTGCACGAAGGGCGTCTGAACCTCGTTGCCGATCGACCGCAGTTGGAGACCGTCAGCCAGACTGATCACGGCGATCTGTTCGTCGTCCAGGTAAACCACCCGGTTGGTGTATTCAATAATGGGGGTCGCGTCAGAAGCCAGGAAGAATTCGTCTTTACCCAAACCAACTACCAGGGGGCTGGCTTTACGGGCGGCCACAATTTTGGTGGGATCTTGTTGGTCAATAACAACAATGGCATAAGCGCCGGTCACCCGGGTGAGGGCAATGCGAACAGCCTCTTCGAGCGGGAGTTGGTCTCGTTCCTGAATGGCTTCAATCAGGTGGGTGAGCACCTCTGTATCTGTCTGGCTCTGAAAAACGTGGCCTTCTTTTTCGAGGGCGGTCTTGAGCAGTACGTAATTTTCAATGATACCGTTGTGAACCAGGGCTAGTCGTCCGTTACCCGATCGGTGAGGGTGGGCATTGATGTTGTCCGGAACACCATGGGTTGCCCAGCGGGTGTGACCAATCCCCAGATGACCCGCATGATTCTGCTCGGCGGCAAAATCAATCAGGTCCTGAACTTTTCCTTTTCTTTTATAAATATTGAGGTCGCCATTCATTAGTGCTACACCAGCACTATCGTATCCACGGTACTCGAGTCTTTGCAGTCCCTTAATGAGTACAGGATAAGCATTGCGAGCCCCTAGATAGGCTACAATTCCGCACATTTGATTGTTTTTTTGATCTAGTTTAGAGTAACAAGGTTTATAAACGGTAAAATACCACGATATTCTGTTTATTTTGTTTGTATCTGCTTTTTTTTTGCCAATTAGCCCTATAGGTCCGTAAACGAAATCTTCAAAATAGCGGGATTTCCCAGGGCTCCAGGCCCTTTGAAGATAACCCGGGATGCATTTCCAGCGCGGGGAAGCACCGACAGATAAACCGTATCCGGCTCAGAACCATCGATCAGGTATTGGGTATGGACCGATAGATTAAAGGTGTAGATATAGGACCCATCTGCTTGTTTCACGGGCTGACCACCAAAGTAAAAACTCAGGTCGTTGGGTAAAATGGTGACATCTCTAATCGCGGTCAGGTTGCCGTTAGCGTCTTTTTTAAGGGCAACAATTTGGAGCGGTGGAGGCATAAACGTCAGGTCGTAATCCGGCAAGGCCGCTACGTGCAGTTCCAATTCTGCTTTGTTGATGACCCGGTTGGGGAAGTTCTTCAACGTGGGCACCTCAAAAGCCATCAGTAGGCCCTGCATACCCTGTACAAAAATAAGGCTGTCCTGCGTGCTGGGGTTGGCAATATATTCCCCGGCAACAGCACCCGTATAATCGTGCTTGTACTGGCTGATCCGGCGGCCGATACCGCCTACTTCCAGGTTGTAAGTAAGGGTGTCTGTCCCGTCCCGGTAATAGAAATAAATGCCGGTGAAGCTGTTGTTGGCGGTGAAATTCATCAAGCCGGCAGAAGTACCGGTAGGTTTAATGTACAAACCTTTGAAGAAGTCCAGCAGCGTAGAGTCATTGACATAAGCGGAGGTATCCTGGTCCAGGAAGCGCTGGCCAAAGCTGTTGTCCAGCCGGATGCGAACGTGGGGGCGGCTGATCGCCGTCGTATCCGAAAAGCTGATTACGCTTTTTATGAATACCGTGTCCCGGTAGGCGGGCCGAAAAGTAGTAGCGGCCAGCGGCATAGGGTTGGTACCGAAGGAGACGTTGGAATAAAAGTTGATCGAACCATTTTCGTCGGGGTCGACATCGATGGGTTCATTGACTTCGTAGACTTCCACGCCAAAATCGCCGTCCACCATGCCGTAAATGCCAGCGGAATCGATGGGCAACACCAGCACCACCGAGTCCAGTACGGAGAAGCGGCCCTGGTCGAAACGGACGAAGTTGCCACCCTGGTCCCGAAGCAAAAGCGGCTGGAGGTAGATGGCTGCTTCCGTGGTACCAAAATAATTGTCCTGGGTCCGACCAAAAAGAAAGGTCGAAATCGGATTGCTGGACGGAGAAAACGCCCGGACGGAGTCGCCTATTTCTGTGCGAATCTTTAATTGGAAAGTGTCCGTAAAACCGACACTGGCCAGATCTTCATCCAACAACTCGGCACCTACATTCAAGGGATCTGAACAACTGGTAAAGAACAATAGCAAGACGGCACAACTGGCAACCATGCTGGCCCGGAAATTATTTTTCATAAAATAGTTTGGTACTTAATTTTTAACTCACCACGCGGCCGCTCCTCGGAGGATACATCCAGGAGGATAAGGTGGGTGGGCAAAATTAGAAACAGGATAATTAAACGCTTGTGCACAGGACGGGCTACACGACCAAGTGGATCGGCGTATAGCCTGTCCTGGACAAGTGTGATTTAGTTTTCTACTTCTTCCGTAAGTAAAGTCTGATAAAATTCGATCAGCTTAGACCGGAATTCTTCCGCGTCGTAGGCCAGCAACGGCTTGTCGGAGGTAGCCAGATACTGGACCACATCTTCCTGCAATTCTTCGGAACCTTGAACCACCGCATCAGCATAACGAATAGCGCCAATATCGAGGGTAGCGCCACTGCCATTTTGGTAGTGGTGCAGGTCTTCTTCCGAAAGATTGTTAATCGACGCTTTGGTCGCAAAGCTTTCGTTGAACTGGGCGCCAAAATTTTCGCCGCCGTAAGTAGAGTAAACCACTTTGGCTTGCTCAAACAAGGGTTCGGTTTTGTAAGCCGTCCGGAGGTAAAGGGGGATCAAACTCGTCATCCAGCCATGACAGTGGATGATGTCAGGTGCCCACCCGAACTTCTTCACGGTTTCCAACACGCCTTTACAGAAGAAAACCATGCGGTCAGCATTGTCTTCGTAAGCATTGCCTTCATCGTCTTTGAAAACGTTCTTGCGCTTGAAGAAATCTTCGTTGTCAAGAAAATACACCTGCATCCGAACCTCTGAAAGAGAGGCTACTTTGATGATGAGGGGGTAATCGTCATCGTCAACAATGATGTTCATTCCCGAAAGCCTGACCACTTCATGAAGCCGGTGACGACGTTCGTTAATGGTACCAAACCGAGGCATCAGTACCCTGATCTCCATGTCGTTATCCTGCACATAAGGAGCTACCTCCCGTACCATCTGTGAAACAAACGACAGATCGGTATAGGGCTCCATCTCCTGGGTAACTATTAATACCTTCTTTTTACTCATACGCCTGCTTATCTCTAATGTCAAGAAAAAATCAAGGGTCGTTCGATGTTCTGATTAAAAAAATTAAACTGCTATTATATAAACAGCATAATTTTAAAACTGGCTGCAAAGATAGTAAAAATCAGGCATTTAACTTTGAAAACCAATACTTAAAAAAGGCAGCTTTCCCAAATTCGGCTATATTTGCTCCCCGCTTTCGGAAAACAAAATCAATTCAGCAAGATGTACCTGTTTCAGCGAGTCAGCGATTTACAAACCTACCTCACTACCGAGCGGGTTAATAACCGTTCCGTAGGTTTTGTCCCTACGATGGGTGCGCTGCATGCGGGACACCTCAAGCTGGTGAAACGCTCGTTAGCGGAAAACCAGATTACGGTGGCGAGCATTTTCGTTAATCCAACGCAGTTTAACGACGCCAGTGACCTGGAAAAATACCCGCGTACACTTGGTAAAGACCTGGAAATGCTGGCCGGGGTTGGTTGCGATGTCGTTTTTTTACCGCAGGTAGCCACTATTTACCCAACCGACCTGAATACGGAGGTAACCATCGACTTTGGCGGGCTCGACCAGGTGCTGGAAGGTGCCCAGCGCCCCGGCCATTTCGCCGGAGTAGCCCAGGTAGTGAACCGCCTGCTCAACATTGTACAGCCGCATTACCTTTACCTGGGGCAGAAGGACTACCAGCAACAACTTATTATCAAGCGGTTGATAGCGGTGCTACAACTACCAGTCAAGGTGGTTGTGGTGGCCACGGAACGCGAGAGCGATGGCCTGGCGATGAGTTCCAGAAACTTGTTACTCGATCCGGAATTGCGGCCCCGATCCGTGCTGTTACAACAAACACTGGAAGGTGCTAAAAACCGGCTGGCAGCAGGTGAGCCGGTGCCGGAAATTGAAAAATGGGCCCTGGAACAATTGACGCAGCCGGATTTTAATCCGGAATATTTCTCCATTGTCAATGGCGAGAATTTGCTGCCGCCCGATCCGGCAACCCTCCCCGACCTGGTGGTAGCCTGTACGGCGGTATGGGCAGGCAAGGTACGGCTGATCGATAACCTGGTGCTGCGGGGTAGCCTGTAACTTTAGCCCCGATGGATCGTCATAAGATGCGACAAAAGCCACCCCGGTGTCTTAAAACTTTCGTAATATTATTTTGTTTCTCTTTAACGATACAAGTTCTGAACACCAGAATTTAGGTTTTAGTAGAAGTCGAACAAATTTTATACTTTTGCGCCACTATGCTAATTCAACGATTTAAATCCAAAATACACCGGGCGGTCGTCACCGAAGCCAACCTCAACTACGTGGGCAGCATCACCATTGATGAAGACCTGCTGGATGCGGCTAACCTACAGGAAGGCGAGCGGGTGCAAATTGTAAACAACAACAACGGCGAACGCTTTGAGACCTACGTCATCACCGGCGAACGGGGCTCGGGAATGATCTGCCTCAACGGTGCCGCTGCGCGCCGGGTACAGGTGGGCGATGTGGTCATCATCATTGCTTACGGTTGGATGACACCCGCAGAAGCCAAAGCCTACCAGCCACACGTCGTATTTCCCGGCGAGGGAAATAAGCTCGTCTAGGCGCTGACTCCTAGAATTTTATCTTCTTTATCCGGTCCATATCCCGCTTCAGGTCTTTCTGCTTGATCGAATCCCGTTTGTCAAAAGTCTTCTTACCCTGCGCCAGGGCAATTTCTATCTTAACAAACCCGCGGTCATTGATGTAGAGCTTGTGGGGGACGATGGTCAGTCCTTTTTCCTTGACTTTTTTCTCCAGCTTGCGCAGTTCTCCCTTGCGGAGCAGCAGTTTGCGCGTCCGTCTTTCTTCGTGGTTAAACTGGTTGCCGTGGTCGTATTCGGCAATATAAAGGCTGTAGAGGTACAGCTCATTGTTTTTGAACAGGCAATAGGCATCGCGCAGGTTGACGTTGCCCTTGCGAATCGATTTGATCTCCGTCCCCGTCAGCATGACACCCGCTTCCACCACGTCCAGAAACTGGAACTCGAAGGTGGCTCTGCGATTGACGATCTCTAAGGTATGTTTCTTTTTTTCTGCCATCTGCTCTGGGTGGTTGTAGGTTTCGCGGGCGCTGGTCTGCCGTTGCTGCGGATCAAAGCCCGCGAAACCGCTTTTCATTATTTAAACACGAGTACCGGCTATTAGTTCCTTCCGGGCTGGGCCAGCATTGCACGGTACAATTATTCCCTGGTCTTCTGCATGGGCTCGGCACGCAGCAAGCCAGCGGGCCGACCTGTCACATTGGGTTTGGCTTTCAACTTTTCGTTGAGGAAGTCGGTCATGCGGGTGTAGAGGTGCAGGCGGGTGGGGCCGCCGGAGATACCGTGGTTGCGGTTGGGATAAAAATAGGTGTCAAACTGCTTGTTGGCCATGATCAGGGCGTTGGCCATTTCGGCGGTGTTCTGAAAATGGACATTGTCGTCGCCCATGCCGTGCACGAGCAAGTAGCTCCCCTTGAGCTGATCGGCGAAGTAAACCGGCGAATGCTGGCGGTAGCCTTCCTCATTTTCCTCAACGGTGCGCATGTAGCGTTCCGTGTAGATGGAGTCGTACCACTTCCAGTTGGTGACCGGCGCCACGGCAATGGCGGCTTTGAAGACGTCGTTGCTCTTGAGGATGCAGGAACTGGCCATGTAACCGCCGTAGCTCCAGCCGAAAATACCGATGCGGCGGGCGTCGACGTAGCCCAGGCGCCCCAGGTATTTCGCCGCTTCGGTTTGGTCGATGGTTTCGTAGTAGCCGAGGCGTTGGTAGGTCATCTTTTTGAACTGCTCCCCGCGCGCGCCGGTGCCGCGGTTGTCGACACTGACGATGATGTAACCCTGTTGGGCCAGCATCTGGAACCACCAGTAGTTCTGCCCCCCCCAGGCGTTGTTGACCGTCTGGCTACCCGGCCCGCCGTACACGTACATGAGCACGGGGTAGACCATCTTCTCGTTGAAATTCGGCGGCTTGATCATGTAGCCGTTCAACTGGATGTCTTCGGAGGTTTTAAAGTTGAAAAATGTTACGGGTTGTACGCCGTACGTCTGTTGCAGGCTGCGCAGGTCTTCGTTCTCTTCGATAAGCCTTACCCGTTTGCTCTGGCGGTCGAGGACGGTATAGGTCGGGGGGGTATTTTGAGTAGAAAACGTCAGCACAAAATAGTCGAACGTGCTGCTAAACTGTGCCTTGTTGGTGCCTGCTTCGCTGGCCAGCATTTTGCTGCCGCCCCGTCCTTTGAGTTCCTGGCTGTAGATCTCGCGCTGCGCGGGATTCTGTTTGGCGGCCTGGTAATAGATGGTTCCGTTGGCTTCGTCGAGGCCGTAGAACTGCGTAATGTCCCACTGGCCGGTGGTGAGTTGCTCGGCCAGGCTGCCGTCCATGTTGTAGAGGTAGGCGTGGTTCCAGCCGGCCAGTTCGCTCGTCCAGATAAACTGGTCCTTGGTTTTCAGGAAGTAAAGGTTGTCGTGGATGTCGATGTAGTAGGGGCTGCTTTCGCTGAGGAGCGTGCGGCTGGTACCCGCGAAATTCAGCAGGCGCAATTCCAGCTTACTCTGGTGGCGGTTCATGAAGAACACGCACAGCTCACCCGCCTTGCGCGTCCATTTGATGCGGGGAAAATATTCCCACTCCGGTCCGGTTTTCGCTACTTCCCGGGTCTTACCCGAGGCCAGGTCGTAGATGTGGATACTCACCTCGCTGTTCTTTTCCCCTACTTTGGGGTACTTGAAGGTCACGTAGTCGGGGTAGCTCCCGTCGTGGTAATTGGTGAGGGTGAATTCGCGTACCGCCGACTCGTCGAAGCGGTAGTAGGCCAGTTGCTGGCCGTCGGGCGACCAGAAGAAGCCGTTGTCGTCGCCAAATTCTTCTTCGTACACCCAGTCGGTAGCGCCGTTGATAATCTTGTTGATTTCGCCGTCGGTAGTGACCGGTTCGATCTTACCGGTGTTCAGGTCTTTGATGTACAGGTTGTTGGCTTGTACGAACGCGGCCTTGGTGCCCTGCGGATTGAGGGCGGCCAGCCGGATGCCTGCTCCACCGGGGAAGATGGCGGTTAGCTGGTTGCTTTCGCGGTCGTAAACGAAGAAATTGGCCGTAAAAGAATGGCGGTAGATGGACTCCGCATTGTTGCTGAGGACAATTTTAGACTCGTCTTCCGTGAAGCGGTAGGCTCCAATTTCACTGATGTCCGGCAGGGTCCCCGCATCAAGCAGGGTGGCAACCAGCTTACCCGTGCGGAGGTCGTATTTTTGGATTTTATTATTTTCCAGGCGGGTATAGTGCTGGCCATCATTCATGAAGGTGAAGCCCGGCACACTTTCGGGGATAAAAGTATAGTCTTGCCAGATGTTTTCCAGCGTGATGGCCTTTTGGCCGAAAACGGGCGCCAGGAGCATCAGGCAGATGCCCAGCGTAAAGCATATTTTATTCATAAGAAAGAAGGATATTTTTTTGCGAAAAGCAAAAATACGAAAATTGGTTATCTCAGCATAGCAGCGAGCTCCCGCCGGAGAATCTGGCTAAAGATAGCGCCCCGGTGACCGGTTTCGCCGAGGCTGATCAGGCGGCTTTTAGTCGGTTGTTTGCTTTGCAGCACCACGGAATGCGCGTAGGGGATGAGTTCGTCCTGGGTGCCGTGGAAAAGCGAAACCGGGCAGTTGGCCTGCGGCAACGCCACCTCGTTGCGCAGCGGATATTTGAGCAGGAAAGAAGGCACGAAAGGAACAAGCAGGTCTTTCATGGCCGTCATGCTGCGGTAGGGCGCCACCAGGCACAGGCGCTGCGGGTGGTTGTGGCTGGCCAGGTAGGTGGACACGCCACTACCCAGGGAATAACCGACCACCACGATCTGGTCTTCGCGGTAATACTGCAACAGCCAGGTGTACACTTTTTGGGCGTCGGCAAACAGTTGGTCTTCCGAAAATATTTCGCCACCGCTCTTGCCGTAGCCGCGGTAGTCGGGCATAAAAATGTCGTAACCCAGGTCGAAGAGGTTTTCGGCCTGGTGCAGGCAGCGCCGGTTGGAGCCCACGTTGCCGTGCCAGTATAAAATGACGCCCCGGGGTGCCTGGCTGCGCAACCACAGGCCGTTGAGCCGTACCCCGTCAGACACGGGTACCCAGGCTTCTTCGCCCTCCCCGAAGACATAGCTGGCTGGCAGTTTTTGGGGGTGAAAGATGAGCTGTTCTTGTCCGAAAAACAAGCCCACACAGGCCGCCAGGTAGAGCAGCAAGAGGAAGACACCAATTCTTTTAATCCAGGTCATTTGCTTTAAACGTATCCTAAAGTGACTTAGTTTATAGCAAACAATTCTTCCCTAATCCAGCCAAAGCATTTTGCCCGTGTAGACTTTGGCCGCAGAAGTTTGTAGCTGGTACGAGTACATGCCGGCCGGCCAGGCACCGCGTTCCACCAGGAATCGGGTTCCGCTGACGGATTGCTGCCAAACAGGTCGCCCCGTCAGGTCAAATAAGGTGAGCGTACCCTGCCGGATGAATACCGGGCTGGTGAACGCGGCCTGGTCTTTAGCTGGTGCCGGACTGATCTCCAGCACATCGGTTTGTGGCAGGGGTTCTTGGGTGTCGACAATTTCGATACCCTCCGACCCCAGGGTGTACATGGCCACCAGCACCATCATTTCGTCATCGCTGGTGGGGCCAAACCAGACGGGCGTGGGGCCGTTGTTGATCCAGCTGGCCTGGTGGGTCATTCCGTTGGCGAAGTTCATGGTCAGCGGCTGCAGGGGCTCGAAATAGCGGAACGGAATATGGCGATAGTCAAAGTAAGGCGCTACGCAGCCGGGGATGCCGCGGGCACAGGCGGCGTCGTAGAGGAGGTCGGTGGGCTGAAAATTTTGTCGCTTCCACACCTTGTAGCTGGTGCCGTATTTATGGGTGTGGCCCATGAGCCCCCAGAGGTAAATTTGCCCCAGGTTCTGGTTGACGACCTGGTTGAAGGTAATCGTGTTTTCGTTGTTGGGAATGTAGATGTTGTCCTTGACGATGAGGGTCGTGAACATCTCCTGCGCCGCCGTGCCCGTATCCTGGGTGTAGACATTGACGTACACCTCGGCCTGGTGTACCATAGTCGCCGAGTAGTTGATGTAGTGGGAGTTCAGGTCGAGCACCAGGTCGCTGGGCCAGCGGAAGGCGGTTCCGGTGGGCAACTGCAGGTCGGTGGCTTCCTGGATGGCAGCTACCAGGCTGATGTTGGCGTGGTAGGGGGTCAGGCGGAATCCGTCGGTGACGGCGTTGCCGCCATTGGTGCCAAAATCGTAGAGGATGAGGTGGTGAGAATAGGTGCCGATCTGCATGTCCAGGCGGTTGATTTCTACATTGCCCGGAAGGTCGAGTTCGTATTTCTGAAAGTACTCCAGCTCCTCGCCGGGTGGCAGAAAGAAAGGCCCCATCTTGAACTGGAAGCCCTCCCCGGCGGCCGGTGGTTCCGGAGGGCCGTCGGGGAAGGAGGCCAGGCCGTTGCCACTGTAGTATTCGGCCAGCAGCGCCGGATCGACGACCGTACCCGTAGCGGGCGCGCCGTAGAGGATCCACTGCCGGATCAGTTCTTTTTCCACGTCGGTGAGGGTGGGTTCGCCGTAGGGCGGCATACTTTGCCCTTCGGTATCCGGGGTAAGCGTGACGGTAGCTTCCAGGCCAGCATTCATTTTCCGGAAGAGGAAGCTGCGGTCGGGGCGGCCGGGGTAGATGTAGAAATCGCCCCTGGCGGCGGCGCTGCTGTTGGCGGGCGTTTGGCGAAAGATATTGTTGAACACATCCAGGGCCCGCGCCTGGTCGTTGGCGCCAACGCCTTGCAGGTCGAGGCCGGCGGGGGCTTCGTTGCCCTGGTGGCAGGTGGCGCATTTGGCTTGCAGCACGTTATATACTTCGATCCGGGTTGAAAGCTGGGCGTGGGCAACAGCCAGCAGACCGGCTAAGCTCGAGAGGGTCAGTAAAAATCGCAACATGGGAAAGGTGATTTTAATCTTTAATATGGTGACATCAAGATCAGGATGCTTTTCGAAGTGCTTGCCCCTGACGAAGACCTGCTAAAGATCGGAAAAAAAATTAGAACGGTGGTAGGACGGAACCCTTATGGCCTGTTGGTACAAAAGCACGATGTCATTTGGTTGTTTGGTACTCCAAGACTGTTGCCTACCAGTACAAATTTTGGGGGCTCCCTGCTCGATTTTCGGCAAGGCTCCCCGGAGGTAAGCTATTTTGACTTAGCTCTTGATCTCGACCCTACGGCTATTATGTGCGATGCCGAGGGGGAGCTGGTTTTTTATTCCAATGGCTGCCAGGTACACAATGGGATGCACCAGCTCATGGAAAACGGCGACAGCATCAATGCCGGAGCGCGGCGGGCAGCTTATTGTGGTTCTTCTAGTTATCCCACCATACAAGGACTAATTGCTTTGCCCAAACCCGGACACCCCGGCAAATATGGTTTGTTTCACATCAAGCTGGATGACGATACCTGGTTTTTCAAAGACCTGCTCTATACCGAAATTGATGGAGAAGCCAACAACGGCCTGGGGCGGGTGACTTTTAAAAACCAAGTGGTATTTCGAGACACCTTTTCTCCTGTATTATCAGCAGTTAGGCACGCAAATGGCAGAGACTGGTGGATACTATCCACTCAAAGGAACTCGGATGTTTTTTTTATCACCTATTACGGACC
>Ga0213861_10000879_pt1 | contig 27031 bp, 17 predicted proteins | sample PICome_4_FD_160110 | JGI IMG/M metagenome (GOLD analysis project Ga0213861, IMG submission 160110) | Coastal seawater microbial communities near Pivers Island, North Carolina, United States - PICO131 | ecosystem: Environmental > Aquatic > Marine > Coastal | place: USA: North Carolina... | reverse complement strand
TATTGCTCCTACCGTTTCTAACAGTAAGCTTAGTGGTAATGTTAGCCCTGGCATTGAGCCTTGGGCCGCTAATGTATTCACTGAACAAAGTGCGAAGGGTACGTTCATTAGGAAAAACAAAGAGTTGACTAAAGTGCTTCGCAAAGCTAGTATTAATACTCAGGAAACCTGGGATAAAATATTAAAAGACGGCGGTAGTATTCAAGATATATCAGAGCTTGATGACTGGGGTTATGTTAATAAGAAGTTGGTTAAGCTATCAGAACAAGAGGAGTTAGATTCTACTGGTTATGATAAAGTTAAAGATGTATTTAAAACATTTAAAGAAATTAATCAGCTAGAGCTAGTTAATCAAGCTGGTATACGTCAGCAATATATAGATCAATCAGTTAGTTTGAATTTAGCTTTTCCTAGTGAAGCAACGCCTAAATGGCTTAACAAAGTGCACTACGAAGCTTGGAAAAAAGGAGTGAAGACTTTATATTATACGAGAACAGAAAGTGTTCTACGTGGAGATATTGCACAGCAAGCGATGAATGAAGATTGCCTTGCGTGTGATGGTTAGTTAGTTAGTTGTTAATCAGGGGCGCTGTGGTGGCGCTCCTTTTTTATTTTATTAAATTATGAAAAAATTATTATTATTATTATCATTAGTACTTACAATTTCTTGTACAGAAGAAAACGCTATTTTACAATCGCCTTCGCAAACACAAGAAGAATTCATATTTGAGGGAACTTGGATTTATAAACCGTTTAAGAGCGCTGCTTGGATTATTGATCAAGGCACGGGTGAGTCTTCAAATCAAGGGAGCATGCATTACATAATAATAACCGCTGATAATCAATTTGATTGGTCTATTGACGACGCCGTTGGAGAATATGATTGGTTTATAGAAATTGTTAATGGACAAAAAATATTAACAGTTTTAGGTGGTAATTATGGAGAAGGTGAGCTTATAATTCAAAACGAAGGAGACTTTTGTAATGAGGAATGGTATTCTTTAGCTGTAAATGACGTTTGGTATGAAAGGGTTGACGACTCTTGTAATTAATTATTGTCTACCAAAAAAACATATTATATTTTCGTACTCTTTGGCTACTTCAAAACTTGGGCAAGCTTTGCTTGAGAATTCGTTGTGGCCATGAAGAGTTGCGTCTGGGTAATCTTTCATTAAGTTCATTATTATTTCATATAAAGAACTTCTTTGCTCTTCTGTCCTAGTGTCAAGAGGTTGAAAATTATCTTTGTCTATGCCTCCTACGTAAGCTATTCCGATTGAATCTTTGTTATGCCCCTTTACGTGAGCGCCCTGTTTTTTTATTGGTCTACCCTTGGAAATTTTACCGTCGATATGTATAATATAGTGATAACCTATATCAGACCAGCCACGAGCTTTATGCCAAGATCTAATCTCTTCAACACTTGTTGGTCTGCATTCTGGCGTTGCAGTACAATGCAGTATAATCTTATTTATCTTCCTCACTTACTTTTGACCATTTTGATATAGTATAACCTATAGTTACTACTAATAATATTATTTTTAACCAATCCTCTATTTGAGCAAAAGTGGTGACTCCAAGCGTGCTGCCGTTTATAGCGTATAATTTAAGTTCGTTAAGATTCATTTTTTCTTTTTATATCTGCTTACTCTACCCTTTGTATTTTTTTCTTTTTGGCCTCGAGCTTTTTCTGCAGGTGTTAATTCATTCCATGTTGATGGTGTATCTTTGGATATTTTTTTGGTTGGTCTAAAAGTATTTTCGCCTTTACTATAATCTTCATTCCCCTTAGGAGTCTTCCATTCTTCTTTAAACCAACGTTTAAGAGCAAGACCTTCTTTTGTTTTGCGGACCTTAAACGGAGATCCTTTCATTTCAAATCCCATAATTATTCGTTACATTTTTTATTATGTTTAAACCAAACACCGCATTTGCATTTTATGTAATAAACGGCAGTGGTTACAAAAGGAATAGACGCAATGGCCGTGAATACATTAGGGTGCCAGTGTTCTCCGCATAAACCTAGTGCGTGTCGTAATGCTTCTATCATTTTACCCTATTTTACCTTTTTTCTTTCTGCATTTAGCGATGTATCCAGATGCATATGCAGATGGAAACACATCATATTTTGCTTTAGCCTTGTGGTAGCATGCATCTTTTAACTTAATAGGAGACTTAAAGCTTCCTCCTGAACCATCCGCATTCATAGATATGTCCATAGAATCTTTATAAATGCTTTTGCATTTTGCTTTCTTAGTTATAGGTGTATACATAATTATTTATTTTGTCGTCTAGTTTCAGCGGCTTTTTTAGCAGTCTCTCTTCTTTTTAATATTTTAGCATCCATATACTCGTTGTACTCTTTTTCAGTCATGTTAGCTACTCTTTCTTGCTCTTCTTTTTTCTTTTGCGCTCTTGTATCTTTGGCCTTCTCTTTGCCAGCCTTTTTTCTTTTAATTTTTGCTACAGCTTTTATTAAATCAAACTCTTCGTTTTCAGCTCCAACATCCCAAGTTCTCCACCCCAAGCCCAATGCTATCCGCTGTAATTTAGTATTTCTAGCGTCTAGTGCTTCAGCTACGGCTTGTGCTTCCATTATAGCCCTGTCTAAAGGTATATTTAGTACAGCTGAGGATACGTTACCTATAATGCTATATGTAGGAGACAAATTAAATTTACCATCTATAGTGACATCCCAAGGGTGCTTTTCTATAATATCTTTATCAAATTTAGAAGTTTGAATGCTAGAGTAAAGCTTTCTAAGTTTGGAACCAATAGGTGGTGATATATTTGCTGCTTCTATAATAGTATATGTGTGATCAGCCATAAAACCTCTTTCTTCCTGATCTTTAAATTTAATAATAGTATTTTTAATTGTGGAGATTATAGCACCGTACATTCCTGTGCCTCGCAAAACAGAATCTACCATACCATTTAATATTCTAACAGTTTTCTTTTCTTGAGCCAAAGCTTTTTTGTCATCGTCATCTTCTTCTTCATCAAAACCTGGTATTAAAGCAAACAATGCATTTTGCAAAGCGTTAAATATAAAGTTTTGAATAGCCCCATAATAAAGTATCTTAGATATGTGAGTCTTAGCATCTCCACGGCCGTTTATAAGGTCCTGTGCGGACTTTTTCATTAAACGAGTGTATTGCATAGGGGTATTTTGAAAGGCTAAAATTAAACGCCCTGCAACGCTTCGCTGTTGTTGAGACACTAAAGCTGGATCACCAGATTGCTGGGCTTCGTCGGATAGTTTACTAAAATCTTGAAAAGCTTTTGTTTCTGCTTCAGCTTTGGTTAGACCTTGCTTTAAATATGTGTTTACTCTGTTTCTATATAATGTGGCGCCTCCAGCAGCAATCGCGAAACTATCCGCTATTTGAGTAGGTGTAAAACCTATTTTTAATAAATAAGAAACTATAGCTGTTGCTTTGTCTTTAGCATTTTTAGCAGCATTAGCAATCTCTGCTTCTTGAACGTCTGATTTTAAACCACCTCTTCTTTGTTTTAATTTGTCAGAATTGAAAATCATTGCAAAGTCTTTCCAATATTGTGGTTGATTTGCAAAAGCAATACCTGCTTTTAATGGATTATTATCCGACCAATTTATAAAGTTAATAGACGAAATAGTTTGCAGTAAAGCAGATCTTCTATTAAAAAACATAATTGTTCCTACAGAATTATTAACCCAATTTAACCATCTATTTGTTATTTTATTACCGCCACTTGGCCTATTGCTACCAGTCTTCATAGCATGCAAAGCATCCTCAATAGCATCCCTAGTTGCTCTACCGTAAAGAGCTTCTATTTTATTTAAATTTTTATCGCTAAATATTATATCAGCATTTTCAATAAACTGAGTTAAATACTGTTTTCTATTTACTTTTTCTGTAAGATTATTAAGATCGCTTAGAGTTGTTTGAGCATCCCAATATTCTGATGGCTTAGGCCAAGTATCTACTTTAGCTGTTATTAACAAGGCTTCTGCAAATACATTTAATTCTTGATCTTTAGAAACTAAATCATAAAGTTTCTTTTGGTCTCTTTTAGATATACCGGGTATTTCTAAGCCTGCTTTGGTCCATAAATAAACACGAATAGCAGCATCATAAGTGTAATCACCACTAGGTGTTAGCTTATTTAATTTATTTTTAACGGGTTTATATGTAGAAAGTAAGCTTTTAACTGCATTTTTTACAGCTTGTCTATCTCTTTCTATTGCAGCAATACCTTTAAAATAAGGATCCATCAAAGCTTCTTCAAAAAACTTTTGATCTGCTTCGCCTTGCTTTCCTTTACCAGCAAAAGTATATTGTGTTAATCCTCTAAAATCTTCTGCACTTGGCGGTATAAATAATTTAAGCTTTCCTTTCTTTTTACCTCTTCTCCTTGCAACAACCTTTGAGAATTCTTTCACAGAATCAACTCCAGTTTGTCTTCCAATCATTTCATTAAACTTGGCGTCTAAAGTTTCGCTAAATTTAATCTTAGCTTGTTGCACTTTACCTTTAACATCAAAAGCATCTAAAACATCCCTGACAGCTTTGACATTACCCATATGGTCGTCTGCAAAATAAAAATCGTTGTAACCTTCATTTACTTTTGTAATCATCCAGTCGGCTTTAGCTTTAGGATTACCGTCAGCTAAGCCAAATATATTTTCTAAACGGATGTCTAAGCCTATACCTTTTAAAAATTTATGTATAGCATATTTTGAATTAGCTGGTCTAGCGGTTAATATGTAAACATTTTCATTACCAAACTTTTTGTTACGAGCAATTGCTTTTTCAAAGAACGGGCCTTTAGAGCCGTTCATGACTTTGCTAAACTCGCTGAAATCAAACTCAGCTCCCCTAGACGCAAATTCCTCACTTTTTGCTGCAAATTCAGCAGCATCTAGCTTGCCTTTTGTGCCATCAGGCATTGTATATAAAACGCTACTTTTTGTTCTCGCGAGTGTATCGTCAAAATCCCATACACTTATCCCCTTTGAGGCACTTGAAAAAGCCATTGTTGTAGCTTTAGCAATAGCTTCGTCGGTCATTTTAAAATCTGCTACTGTTTGAGCAGCGCCAGTTTTAAGAATAGAATTAAATTTAGACCATTCTTCACCGAATACCTTACCTTTATCAACTCCGCCAATTTTACGAATAGGTAACATAAAGTCCATTCCAAAAGTAGTATGGTTATAATATCTGTACCACGCTGGATCTGTTAAAGGATTCCAGTTTAAAGTCATGGTAGATTGAAACTGCAAATTAACATTTTCATCCATGTCTTTAGGTATAATTGCAACCGAATACGCTTCTTGTAAAGCGTTTAAATCCATTTTTTTATTCCAAAAATGATTTGTTAATTGTAGCATCATATAATTTGTCGGTACAATATGCTCATATCTTAACTCCGCATTTGTTTTACCTACATAATAATACTCTACATTTGCTGATGCTTTGAGTATTGATTCCATGTTGCTATCCAAGCTTTTCATTGTAGCTACCCAAAGTACTGGATCATTTTTAGATCTTACAAAACCTAAAAAGTCTACCATTAAATCAAAAGCTTCTTTGGCTGCCACTTTTCTTTCATTGTATTGCTCAGCAAACTCAGCTTCAGATATTGGCGTTTTCTTTTTATTAACTGTTTTATATACTTTTTGCGCAGGTGTTTTGCCGTCTATAAGCTCACCTTTGTAAAATACTTTTCCGTCTTTTACAGTTACTCCTGGTATGTTAGCTAAGTTATTATTGTAATAATCACTTACATTAGCATAGTATTGGCCTCTTCCTCCACCTATTTTAGACGAAGTAGCATTATGGCCTTTCATATATTTTACTATAAGCTCTACACCTTTTTTGCCTCTCTCTTCTACAAGCTTTATATTATACTCCTGCTCCAGCGCGCGGCGCCTTTCTATGACTTGAGGAGTATCTCCTAAGTTGGTATAGCTGCCAAATACATCATCAGCAGTTATGCCAACGGTTTTTAATAGATTAGTAGAGTTTTCTAATTTAAGAACGCCATTTAAAACAAAGTTTTTAAAGCTAGCAACATTTATATCTTTTTGCTTTTTGAAATATTTATCAATAGTTAAAGCCGCGTCATTGGCAAATTTACCTATAAGCTCCGGTGTTAATGACGTGTTGTTCTCTTCTATATAAACCCTTGTCATTGCATTTCTCAAATTAGCTTTTGTTACTTTGCCGGATTTTTGATTTATTAAAATATCTTTGAGCTGATCAAGATGTTTGCTTATATCTTGCATTTGCAAAGGCGTCATTGAGAATTTAATATTCCCTCTTTCTGCTTGCCTACTAAATTCTTGTGTATAATTATCTAGTAGCTCTACTCCTAGTAACGTTTGGTTTTGTTCAAAAGCTTTTCTAATATCGCTGTCAGGGTCTTGTAATTCTTTGCTTATTATATCAAAAGAATACTCTTCCGCCATTGCTTTTGCAAGTGCCTCTTTTCTTCCTCGTATAACAGCCCCGTCTTTAAACATGTAACCCAAAAACTCCGCGTCGCTTACATTGTTAACAGCATTAGGCACTCTTCTAACTATTTCAGCCCCAGAAGTTCTACCCGCTTTATCCGTGCTTACAGTTTCTCTATCTATTTTTTTACCCTTCCAGTCAGATATAAATTTACCATTAACCTGCTTTTGTACAGCGAATGGCATAGATTGCATTAACCACGTGGTGGTCATGTTTTCTAATATCGGTTTCTTAAGCTTTAATAGGTTTTTTCTTAGCTCACCTTCTTTTTTGGATCCAAGCATTTTTTTAAACTCAATATCCGCTTGCTTGCCCATTTGCTTTTTAATTTCAGCAACAATTGGCGTTACAGTACGGTTTGCAGAAATACTTTCATTAAGTTTAGACTTTAATACTCTTGTAGTAGATAGTATTTTCTGTTTTACAGAACCTGCTTGCTCTGAAGACAGCACTTTACTATCAGCTAAGTTCTTGTATTGTTTTTTATCACTAACCTTAGTTGGCGTAACTGAATCTTCTTGCGCTAACCCTTTTTGATCTTCAGCTTGTAGGTTGTCTATTGAGGATAAATATAACCTGTCTTGTTGAGGTTTTTTATACTCATCTCTTACGACATCTTTTATTCTTAATGCAATACGACCGTTAAGAAAGCCATATAGCTCGCCTCTGCCGTCCCATTTAGTAGTTTCTTGGCCTAAATACATTTTTTCAATTACAGCGTCTGTAAAGCCTTGTAATTGCTGAGGTCTTAAATTAAATCTTTTAGCGACCTGAGCTTTTATCATGCCTGGCAACTCCATAGCAATATCTGTTTGAGCCTTAGCTCCCTTTAAATCTTCTTGTACTATGCTACCTAAAGATTCTTGCGCAGATGCTAATGAAAACGCTTTTCTTCTTTGCTTAGGTTTACCATTTTGCTCTTCAGCCAGTTTTTTAACTAGGTTGGTTTCTTTTGCTGCTAATATATCTTTCGTTGTAAGTTGACCGCTTTTTATTTTTTGCGCCATTCCAACAACAAAGTTAAATATATCTTGCTCACCTTTAAAATTAAAGTCGTAATCAGCTCCAAAAGTTTTTTGAACCATTGTTCCAAACAAGCCTGATATACCTTTTGCTCTTTGCACGTTTGTTATTTTTCCACCTGCAACATATTCTAAAAACTTAGAAATAACTTCAGCAGAATCCATGACTCCCTTAACATATATGCTATCGTTTAATAGCTGATCATAGGTAGCCCTGTCTGTAGCTTTTAATGTTGTTAATAGCTGCTCAGATATTTGATCAAATGCAGCTTGATTTTTTTGGTTTTTAAATATTTCCCAAAAAGCCTGGTGCCCAACCTCGTGAGTTCTAGTATATTTTCTTTGATTAGCTACTTGGTTTTCAACAACCGCTATAGTTAAAGATTTTATATTGCCTTCAGATTCTACAGCAGCCCCATCATTGCCGTTGTTAATACCGGTTTTAAGTTTTTGTTTATCTTCTAAAGACAGGTCTTCTCTGGAGTCTATGTAGTCGTTAGCTTCTTGTTTTGTTTCAAAAGATATAAACCCTTTCGACCCTAAAAACGCTCCTTTGCCAGATTGCTGCTTAGAATTTTCTGTTCTTACTTGATCTCCAAAATAAAGATTATAAGCTCTGTTTTTTACATCATCTTCAGAAGATGTCTTGCCTCCTTTTTCGTCGCTTAATTGCTGAGTTGCTGTATCTATGTAATTATTGTACGCTTCCTTATCTAATGCTTCAAACGCGGTAAACTCAGTTTCGTTTTTAAGCATGCTGGCATCAGATACTGCGTGGTCTTTTATTCTAACTAGTACATCAAACTCTTCTTGTAAATCAGCAATTTGCTTTTTCTTTAAATCTTGCGAAAGGTCTGGGTCATTAGCAATTTGTTGGGCTTTGTTTTGGAGATCAGCTTGTTTTTGTATTATATTAAACACATACTGGCCTCCTCTTTCTGTTAGGTTATTGTTTATTATATCTTCTTGCTTTTTAATTTCGTCTGCAAGTTTATCGCTTTTAGCGGCGATCATTTCAGATATTTTAGTTCTAGCATTTTCAGTCTGTGCTGTCTCCCAACGTTTACCTAAGTCATCTATTTCTTTTTGTAATGTACGTGCTTTTTGTAGTTTATTAAAACTAGTAAATTTAGAATTGTACATTCCTTTTAAGAACGGTACTCCAGCAAAAGCAATACCAAAACCAAATCCAGAAAAACCGGCGTGATCCATACCTTGAGTAAATGGATTACCGTCTATTAAATTTTGCGTTCCTACAGTAGCAATTTCACCACCGGATTCTAAAAGACCTTCAAATACAATACCTTTTTTATTGTAGCTTTTAGCAAAGTTGATCATATTGTTTTTAACCAATTGATCCTTACCTGCATTAACCCAAGCTTGATTTGCTCTTTTTAATATAGGCACAGTAGTTAATCCAGCGAAAACACCCTCTGCGGCTCCGTACCCTAATGACTTTAACCAAACTTCTGTTTTGCTGTAATCTGCGGTACCATTAGCTATTTCAGACTGCATGTCCATCATTTTGCTACCCGCGGTCGTAGCCCCAATAACATAAGGAGCGGCAGTACCGCCAGATAAAATCATTGCGGATATTATAGGTATTTGATTAGATATTTCTTGAAATGCAAATTTACCAAAATTGTAATCTTTAAATGCCTCATTAAATTGAACATCCCTTACAAAGCTGTTTCTTATTTCTTGAGAAGCCTGTGAATAACCAGCTCCGAAAGCATCCCATCCAGCCTGTGTTTCGTCGTCGGCCAACAACATGGGTATAGAGCCCAATAAGTAAACCCCTCCAACCGCTATGTCTGCAAATCCTAAGCTTACATTTGTGAGATATTTTTCGTGAAGAGCATAATTTTTCGAGGCCGCCTCTATAGTTAAATTAGTATCTTTAATTTTTTCGGTTGCAACATTTTGCTCGTCGCTAATGTTTTTAAATAATAGCTCAGTAGCTGACATTGTTGCATTTAATTGATTAGCAACTTCCACAAAGCTACTGCTTACCTCTTGTCCGTTTTCTAAAACAACGGTTTCAGCCATAGGGTCTATAAATATATTATTCTTAGCACCCCACTGTAAAACTTTATTCTGATCTTCTTCAGAATATTCGCCACTATTAACTATTTTTATAATATCAACGGTTTCGTTTCTTGTATCTATTAATGTTTCAAGTTTTTTTGTAGCTGTATTATATTCTTTAGCTAAATCACTTTTAACTAAGCTACCGCCTGCATACATTTCTTGTTGTGTTAAAACGCCATCAGAAATAGCGTCTTCGCGAGCATTGTATTTAGCCTCGTTCATAGCCTGCTCATAAAGTTGATTCCTAACAACTTTTTTAGAAGCCTCTTCTAATTGCTCGCTAGATAAGCCTGGATATTGCTGCTTTAGTAATGTATTAGCTTGGTTTAATTCTTTTTCATACGGCTGTTCTACAACTGTATACTCTTGTGACGAAACAGGTCCACCATAAGGTGATGAATAACCACTTCTTACGGTTCGAGTTTTTGTATCAAACAGATCTTCTGACTTTAAATACTTATTAGTATTTTCAATATCAGAGTCTTTAATCTGCTGGTTATTGTTTTCCCATGATAAGTATTTTTCTTTAGCCGTGGTATTCGTAGGAGCTTGTAAAAACTTTTCATGCTTTTTAGTAAATTTTTCTAAAATATCCAAATTACTTTTCCACGCTCCAGGGTCAGTAGTGTCAAATTGTAATTTTACAGAATCATCTACACCGGGTATTGTAACTTTAACAACATCAAGCATGCTAAATATTTGTGCTGGGCTGTCTGTAATATAATCTGTTTGGAAATTAGACTCTTCAAATTGCAATCCTGAATTTTTATAAAGCTCCTGTAAAGCCTTAACACCCTTTTTTTCTTCTAGCTGAAATAAATCTTGATAGTCAGCGCCTTCTATATATGTGTTTGTTTCTTTATCAAATTTAACACCTTTAAGATTTGACACTAAATCCAATGAACCAGCTTCCGAACTGGAAACCCCATTGCCGGACGCTACGTTTATTCCTGGAGTTACAGACGCATCCGTTTCCACAACCCCGTTTTGAAAATCCTCTACAATACTTGCGTCTGGATTTTTATATTTAAAGTAAGTAAGTTGATTTTCAGTATAGTCCTTAGTATCAACAACTTCTCCGTTGGCTAATTTATATTTTGGCATAATTATTTCAATTGATTATATTTTTCCATCACTTTGTCTGCAAATTCTTGGCTCCCTTCTTTAAGTTTAGGATATGCGTCTTTAATATATTTTTCTGCCGCATCCATTATTTCTTTATCTATCGTTCCTGTTTCTGTTGGCGAACCTGGTGTTGGCGTATTATCAGTATTATTAGTGCCTCCAATGGGTACATATTTAATTTTACCATTTGGATCTTTAGGCAAATAAATAGCAAAATTACCCGCCTTACCAGTAGGTGATTCTGTTGATGTTAGATATTTTGTTTCTGGCGACTTATAAGCAGATGAACTGGAACTTGGCGTACTAGTTCTAGCTTGTTTGTCATTATAGCCCTGTAATGCGCTTGCTGAAATACCTTCCATTAGTTGGTCTATAACCATTTTTTGTAGTTCATCTGCGTTTTCAACGTCCTTAAGATCTTCTTGGTCAATTGCCATTGGCTGGCCAGTAAAAAATCCATCAGTTGCTATAGATCGTAACGCATCTGGGCTTGTATTAAATGCCTCTTCAAGTTGTAATCTTATACTTGATGCTTGTGTTGGGTTAAGTTTAGCACCTGCTTTATATACTCTATTAGATATATCAGCTATTGATGTTGCTGTTTTAAAAGCTTTTTCAGCTGGATTTTTAAAATCTCTAAAATTAACTTTTTTGCCATCTGAAGTGTTAAAAACAAAATCTCCATTTTCTATGCTAAAAGCTGTTCCAGGATTGTATATTTCACCTGCTTGTTGTTTGCGCATCAAATCACCATTTGACAATCTGTTGTTTTGAAAGTCATCCACAAATTCCGCTTGATTTAATTTGTATGTTTTTAAAGTGTTAGATAGATTAACAAAAGAATTGTTCACGGAATTCATGATATCGGTGTATTGCATGTATTCCGGATCGCTAGCTGAATAGTTTACTATTTCATTCGCCGCTTTAACGTATTCGTCTTTTTGCTGAATTAAATAGCTTTGAATAGCTTTTTGCTGTTCTACTGAAACCCCTGTTAAATCAACATTAGATTTCATTTTGTTTACGTACCCTGCAATTTGTTTGTCTACGGCTTTAGCTTTAGCTTCTTGCTCTTTTATAAGTCGCCTTGCTCTTTCCCTACCTGCTTGAATACCTTTATCGGCCTTTTCAAGTTCAGCGCCTACAATACCGCCTACGTCCAAAAAGCCTCCATCTTTAAGCCCTCCAGTTGCAGCAAATAATTCTCCTTGTATTAATTGTTGATTTGCCATATATTTTTTTTTATCCTGACTGTGCGCCCATCATATTTTCCATGAAGCCAAATTCTCCACTTCCGCCGCCCATTTCAGCTAAGCCTGGTATTGATGGCAATACAGCTCCCGCTAAACCTGTTACTCCACCAATAATAGATTTTGTAGCTGCCGCTTTTGCCGCCTTTGCTGCACCAAGTCTTTGCTGAGACATACCCAACAACGTTTCTGTTTGTGATTTTTTAGCTTGCCTAGATTGTAATTCACCTGCGCGCTCTTGCATATCTAGCTGCCCCGCCATATTACGTTCCGCCATTTGGTTAGCTTGTTCTTGCTGTCCAATACTAACTGAAGCTGTTCTTAAGTTCTGTGATTGTTGGTTTGCTAATGATTGCGCTAAAGCAGCAATACCAGATCCACCGGCTGCGCCCTGCAGGCCAGACATAGTATTAGCTAAAGCTTGCTGCTGTTGCTCTGCTGCAAATTGGGCTTGCCCTTGATTCACGGTGAGATCTTCCATGGTATTTTCCATATTAGCATATACATTAGATGTGTCTAAATTTTTAAAATTAGCCATCTGTCTGTTATACGCCGTTTGGGCATCCCGTAATTCTCTTTTTCTTTTACCGCTACCAATTATGCCGCCGGCAATTCCAGCGAGCCCTTTGACAGCTCCTAATATTGGTAACATATCTTTATTTATTTATAGTTTTATTATTACGTGTTATTTGCTACTCTCAAAAACCTCTGTACCTACGGAAAACATTTCTGCATAGCCTATAGAATTGTTTTTAAGCTGGGCGTTTAAATAGTAACCAGTAAGTGAATTTATATTTGTTGAATTTGTCTTGCTAAATAGTATAAAACTGGTTAAAGATGGTCTCTCTGCAGCAGGACGTATTTCACATGTGATTGAGTTGCTTGAGTAATCTATAGCTACTACAATGCCTATTTGTTTTATTATTTCACCATTTGGATCGTTTGTAAAGTAAGCTGTATCCCCAACTTGAACGGAAACTTGTATAGGTTCCGGAAATATTAATGTTATTGAATCCATAATTAAGGGTGCGTATATGTTAGTGTTGCTCCTTCGCCGTAAGACCCTCCTACGCTGTATACAACTGCTTTATATTCATAAGTAATACCCGAATCTACTGGAAAAGAAACAGTATAATCAGCTGTTCCCCCCTCTGTGTGGCTATAAAATTGAGAGTCTGCTCCAGGAGTAGTTAAGTCTAGAACTTGTACACCTTTCCTTTCTATTGTTCCGCCGTTTGCATTTATATTAGTGCCTCCCGATGTTAAAACGTCAGCCGCAATTGTTCCTGTTACAGTTGTTACACTACCAGGAGGGTCGGGTACTATCAATATAGTATCTAAATTAAATGAGAATGTTACATCACTCCAACCGTAAGCCTGAGTGTACGCTTCGCTAGTTAACGTCCAATTATTAGGATCCACAGGATCATTTTCTATAGTTGTGTTTGTTAAGAAAACTTTATTGTTATTTGATAAGCTTAATGTTACTGTGGAATTATTTAAAACAGTTATTGTGTCACTAAAAGTTATTTCCTTTAAACCAGCGTTTATACTTAATACCGTTATGCCGTCTGGCAAATTGCTATCATAAAAACTCATTCCAGTTGTTATGTTAGTTACATCTGTTACTTTCTGTACATTACTAGTTCCGCCTCCATCAAAAGTTATAGGATACTCACTCATATTTATAATGTAAGCGTCGGTTATAGGGGACACCCCAACTAAAGTGGTTCCTGTATTATTGGTTATATTAAATGAAATGGTAACAGGTGCACCAGGCTGTTTTGATAACCCGCTAGAGCTATAGCTTGCAGGAGAAACGCTTATTGGTCTAGCTGTAAATGTATTATAGGTTACGTTTATTGAAATATATTGATTTAAATTAACAGTAACCGGCTGGCTAAAACTTCCTGAAAAAATACCGCTTATTGTTATGCTATACACTTTGTTCTGAGTTGTAGCGGGAAATGTAACAATTACAGCATCACTACCAGTTGATGATACTAAGCCAGAGTACGTATTACTTCCTGAAAATATAGGTTCATTAGCTGTAAGAGTATATAGAGCCCCAGGGTCTCCATTGACTGTGTATGTTCTTGATTCACCAACCTCAGGTACTATTGAGCTGCTAAAAGAATATCCATTTATTTTTAAAGTAGGGGCAAACGCTACCGCTGCTATTTCCCATGAATCTCCCGATACACTTGCATTCCCAAAAGTGTAAAACACTTCTATAGTTGTGCTTATTATTTGGTTTTGCGCATTAGTGGCATGGGAGTAAGTTACATTATAATCCGCTATATTACCATTTGTTATGGCTATAACTGGCGTCGTTGTAAAATATGTACCAGGACTTGCTAATATTACTTGTGTAAATACATTTTTTGTTTGGCCAAAAGAGCCGGGTGCATTATACGTTGCATTTAAAGTAGAGGGTATTACGTTTATTGCTTGGGCATATGTCACTGTTCCTGACACCGTAGTATCGGCTATAGTTGCTAAACCTTTTATACATAAATCTATTATTATATCATTACTAGGCATAATTGAGCCTGGTATTAATGTAACCGTGCATAAAACATTTTTAGCATCTATGCTGCTTTGCTCAAAAACTACATTAGATACAAAATTTGGATATGGCAATATAATGCTAAAATTATTTGCGTCTAAAGAATAACCTTGATCAGGCACCAATGTAAGGATGATGTGTTCAAAGTCTTCTAAAACAGTACCAGCTGCTATTGCGTCTAGAGAATGAAAACATTCTACTGAAAAATTTCCTACGTTTACTGTATTACTCATATTAAGGTATTATATTTCCAGTTAAAACATCTAATGTCAATGCCGCATTATTTGGCTGCACCGCGGAATAAACTTCTTGTTCTTCTTTAAATATTTGCATTGTAACGCCATCCCCGTGAGTATTCAATATTCCTCCTGCGACATACGTATCTGGCACTAATCCAAAAACAATATGACTTGGGTTATTGGGGTTTGGCGAATTTGCTATTATTTGTTGTGCGGTTGCAAGGTCTATTGTCACCAAATTGTATCTATCGCGGGTAGCGTCAAACGTATCATTTGGAGTAATATATTTTTGAAAAGGCGCTTGGTGCCTTAAATCAGTGTCTGTAACACCTTGTGCAACAGCAGAAGGAATTGTACCACTCCACAATACATCTCCAGTTGGACTATTAGGGTTCCCATTCGCGTCTGTAGTAAATGAATCAAAACAATGATCACTTTGTGGTGTTAAATCATTGAATGTATTACCAACATATACCCTAGCAAATGTTACGCCGTTACCAGTAAGCATATATGTACCTCTTCCGCATCCGTGGTCGCTACCAGCTACTGGAGCCATTACAACAGGAGTAGGATCAATTGCGTTGGGATCAATCCAAGTTCTACTTGTTTGAGCCTCTCTAGTTGTTATTAAAAACTCTAAATTAGCTACAGCGTTTGCAAGAGTATCCCCTACCACTTGTTGTGTGCCTGTGTTTCCGTCTGGGTCTTCTACGGTCATAGTAAAGTCTATAACTCCTGGCTGTTGTCCCTCTGGTACACAGCTTTGTGGTATATACCAATTTCCGGTGCCATCATTTATTGGCTCAGGTTGTGCCATCCAAGCTGGCAAATTAGGAACGGGTCTTTGAATGATTAAATCTGGAGCTTCATGATCTGGATCTGCTAATATTATAGGATTATAAGTAAAGCAATCTCCTGGTAATAAATTTGGAGATGGAGATGTGCTTACAAAATAAGGAGATTCAGGTACTTCAAGAAATTGTAAAGTTACTGTAAAATTATTGCATATAGAACCACAACAAGCTTGCACTACAAATGTACCTGCTTGCCCGTAGAAATTTAAATCAGGGTTAAATGTAAAAGAACCATTTGAATTTAATGTTAAATTACCTCCGGAGGTAGAATCTAATACTAAGCTATATGTTACGCTTTGTGAACAATTAGTAGGGCCTTGCAGCTGTATATTCAAAGGAATGTCTTCTGTGCCTTCATAAAATTGATCTACAACGTTTGGTAGTTCTTCTTCAACATAGCAAGAAGGATCTACACAAACATTTATATAAAACGCGGTAGGATTTATATCTCCAGTTAATTGATTTGCTCGGCCAATGCCCTGTACGGAAAATTCGGGTGTACTTATATTAGTATCGCAATTGTCATTAAAAAATGTTGTTAATCCTTTTATATAATTAAAATGTTTACCCTCTTTGGTTACAAATTCTTTAATATGCCCCTCTTGCAAATCCGTGTATACTGAATTAGCATACCAGCCCGGTGTAGTTGTAACACCCGTTGGTATTAATCCCTGTGCTGTAATTTCTGCTATAGAAAACTCTTTTAAATCGTTTGTTCCATCAATTACAGAATAAACATATTCTAAAGATTCTGTTCCTGTATAGTTTAATGTTTTAAATCCTTTTACTACAGGTGACTGATCGTTTATTATTAAATCGACAGAGCTTTCGTAGTATTTTCCATCTCTATTTTGAGGGCCAATACCATAAAAAGTGTTGTAATTTTCATTACTTTTGTGTTTCCAAATTGCGCCGGACTTAAATGTATAATAATTGTCATTTAAATAAGCGCCGCTTTCAGGTATAAATGTTTTTCTACTAGACCACCCATTTATGTTTTCAGCAAAAGACACTGTAGTTTTAGTAGTTGGCAACTTTTGTGTTGGGACTGGGCAGTTTGGATCTTGGTTTAACCTATCAAAAACATTTATAGACAATTTATCCTGCCACTCTGTGGTTAAGTTAGACAAGGTTAAGTTGTATTCTCCGGAAGTAACATCATAAGAACCTATTAACCTATTATTGGCTATTAAGTTGTCGCTAAAAAAATCACCCATTCCATACCTAGAAATTTCTTCTATACCATCTCTTGACAATCTTAATACAGCACCTCTCGCTTGGTCTGTAAAATAAACTCTATATCCAAACTTAGCAAAAGATTCTGGATGATTTGATATACCAAATTCACCAGCAAATGGCACGGCTTGCCCTAATACATTATTCGTGCCCGTAAGATTTGTGTTTCCGTCAGCGTTAAATAAAGCGTCTTTGTTGGCTAATATTTTTAGCACCTTGTCTTCGCAGAAAGCAACAAGATCAGTGTCTCTTGTATGTAATTTTTTAATACCGCCGTATATAGGGTTAAGATCTTTAGTTATTTGTAACCCTTGTATAAATTGGTTTAAATTATTTATATTAGAATTAGAATTATATATGCCTGAATAAATAAGACCGTTAGGCTTTCTTTCTTCGCCGTAAGGCTCATCTAATGGAGCAGAAACTATTGGCCCTTTGTCTATTGTAGGTTGGTTGTAATCGTCTCTTATACGGTTTGATTCAACCCCATTTCCATATGAATAACAATTATGCCAAGTTAAAGTTTGTTCTACCCCATGCTGGTTTATAGGAATGGCATCAGATGCTTGGTAGTATAAATCTAAATCTACAGCTTCCCTTGGTTCTGTTTCAAAAATAGCCGGGTTTGTTGACGTTAATCTTTTATTGCCAGACCCCACAACTTCTTCTAAAACTTGAATATGTGGTAAGGAGCCTCCCCTGTTTTTGTCAAGAGAATTTACATCACCGTTAAATTTTGCAAAAAAGTCAATATTACCATTAGGACCTAGTGCTTCTTGCAGTTTTACGGCTATAGAGTACATGTGATTACCCGCGTCACTATCCGGGCAGCAGTTTGTGCAAGGGAGCCAACCGCAAGTTCTCATCTTTCCTCTTCTTGATCTATAAGCTTCTACGTCTTCAACCCCGTATACATTACTCTTATCTCCGTTTCTACTGTCTATAAATCTAACTAAAACACCTGGTTGTAGTAGCCCATTATTTGCTCCAATGTCTCCTGCTAAAGGTCCCAGATAGTCACTACCTCCAACCCCAGCGCAGCCAAACCCAAATGAATCTTCGTCGTTCGTTGGCGGGTTGTACCACGATCTTGTTTTTTCGCTCTTCCATACTCCATTGCCACCCCAAGCGCCAAAGCCCATGACTTTTTCTTTTCCAAAGTTATCACCACAACACTCAAACCACGGATCATCATCTTCTCCTGGGTCTTGATAATTCCATCCAAACCTATTGCCGTTTCCTTCTGTGTTTTGACTTTGTTTAAAAACATTTATACGCTGCTCACCAAGAACGCCATAAACTTTATTCATAGCGTCAAAAGGTTTAATTACATTTTCCTGAAACGCAAAATCTTTATTGATTTTTACAAAAAATCGCCCTTCAAATTCCGGCTTATTTTCTTTAACTTCTTTAAAAACATTTATTGAAACTGTTGCGCCTTGCGCTAAATTACTTAAAAAGTTTGCATCTTCGCCTAATGGCTCGTCTAATAAAACCTCGTAAAGACCGCCTGCTCCGGTTGGACCGCCACTTGCTATTCTGTATTCCGCTGTTCTTGATCCACCAAATCTTATTACAAGCAAATGCTCTGATGTAAAAGCTTCTTGAAACGGGAGATTGGTCACGTTTGAGGGGCCATTAAATTCTATTCTAATAAAATCAGGTTCAAACCCTGTTTCAATTTGTACTCTAGCAAAAGCCACGGATCTGTTAAATGTTGAAATAAAATCAGGAGCCTCAGGTTCTATAGCAAGAACTTTATATCTTGCGTCCTCAGCAACATATATATCAGTGTCGTGTTGTTTTTTTAATACTAGGTAGGATTCTTCTGTTATTTTATTTCTTTCCGAGGAAGGAAAGCTTAGCCATACGTTACCGTCCTCTGCGTCGTAATATCTGTCTAACGCTAAATTATAATATTCGTTTGATGTTTCTTTTATAAAGTATTTAAAATGGGTAGCCCAAGTAGGCGGAGCGTGATTAGCTAAAAATTTTAAGCTAACTACAGAAGAGGCGTCCGACTTAGGTATAGCGATTGAAGCATTGTTATTTGTAAATACAGGTGTTTCTCTTCCATATGCATCTGCATATAAAAGCCCAGCTTGATATGTTCTTAGTGATTTTATAGAATCATAAGGCATTCTTAAAAACTCTTCATTTGCAACGCTAGGGTGCGGCAAAACTTGTTTGTCCGCGGTAATATCAATTACGGCGGGAACATTGTAGTTTTGTAAATAGTTACCATAAACTATTCTATTTTTTGTTATCTCTAAAGCTTTTGCACGGCGGGGCACGTTATCCCAAGGTCTTATTATTTGATTAGAATCTACAACCGCTCCAATAATTTCTGAATTTATACTAAACGAAGTTATTGATTTATCGTCAATTGTATCGACCAGATAAACAGCATTAGATATAGACTCTTTATATAAAATCTCAATTTCTTTAACATCGTCATTACCCCAGGTTAAATCTAATATATCTAGCTTTCTTATATTATTGGTCATACCAATATTGTAAGCATCAGACGATACATATTTAAATTCATTACCTAAAAACGCTGGTTCTGTCCAAGGTGAAAAAGTAGAATACTGATTATCTTTATATTTCCATCTATATGCAAAACGCACAAACCTAAACTCAAACATAGGCATGTCTTCCTCTAATAGAATTTCCCAAACAATTGGCTCTATATTACCAAGATCATCATAGGCTTTAATTATATCTTGAGATATGGATAAAATATTTATAGTAATAGAAGTGGTTCCTGACCCGGATACAACTTCCGCTCTAATGCCAAACTCGTTTATTTCGTTTGAGTCGTTTATGCGACTACCTTTTAAATTGACAATGCTACCTGCTGCCCATGTGGGTGCTGCGCTAGTTGTTATTGTCACTTGACCAGTTATTCCTGATGGATAATTGCTTGGATTTTCTTGGGCTTCAGCATAGGTAGGCATAGAAACATAATCATCCGGATCATTATTAGTTGGAATAAATGTAAAGTTCTCTCTATCTGTTACAATATACTCTGAAGTAACTGGAGTTATGCCGGTGCCAGGACCACCAATAACACTAGCGAACATGCTTAAGTTAGGGGCTGATAAAGGAGATTTTTTAATTACAGTAATATCTTCTTCTATGAAGTCTCTGTTGTATATTTTAGAATGAGTTGTAAAGTTTGGTGTAGAATTTTGAAAGTCAGCAATGTTCAATCTTTTTGGTTCAGTTTGATCATCTGTCCAATATAAAACATTATCTATAACACTTACCCCCGTTATTAAGTTTTCTTTTCTAAAGTTTAAAAAGTTTGATATTGTTTTGTCTTCTACTAAGAGCGGAGATACAGTTTTGTTTGAATCTAAAAATTGCGCTATAATATTGGTTTCATTAGATGATATAAACCAATATATTTTATTAGTTAATGTGTCTACAAAACTACCTATGCACACTGCGTTAGTTAAACTATTAATATAATCACTGCCCCACTCTATAAAAGAATTTGTGAATGAATTATATGTTTTGTTTAAAACCTCAGTATTACCTTTTATATTTTGTAAAGCACCCGTATCTGATCCTTCAGACGTGGATATTTCTAAATTTAAAGCATCTCTATACTGGCCTTCTGGTATTAATCTTTCGTCTTGGTCTTTGTTCATTTTACCGCCACGAAAGGTGTGCAAGAATTCTGCCATATTAATGTTTTATTTGCTTAGATTTACCTCTCATTATTTGAGTAATCTCTTCTAATTTTATATTTGACAATCTTAATTTAGCGTTTCTTTTTGCTGCTGAAGATTCTTTTTTAAATCTTTGAACAACATATTCTGGTATGTTTGGCCTAACAGATAAAACAGCATAAGCAATATATTTATACAGAGCTTCTTCTGCTAATTTATGGATTACCATTTCTTCATCAGTAGCTAAGCCATCTGAAACGTATTTTAAAGTTACAATGCGATTAACCATGTCTGAACTAAAACGAATCAAATTCTGTATGGGATCTATAAAAAACACGCCGTTAGATTGCATGTATTGTGGATCTAATCCGTATCGCTGTCCTACATTACCTCTTTTTATTAAATCTAATCCGTGTTCGCTTAACTCGTTTCCCTCGCCTCCGCCGCGCTGGCGAAAGTCGTGCCATGTGTTAGATTCCTGAGATTCTAAAATTTCTCTGTTTTGCTGATCAAACAAATATTCATAATTATGATCCTGCAATATTGGCAATGGGTTGCTTGTTTTTGATGTAGGATATATAATACGTTCAACACCATTGTCATTCCAAGTTAATTTTACGTAATTTACGTAGTCTTGGGGTAATACAAAATATAGCTGCGGTCCAATTTCTATTTCAACAGCTTTATTTGAAGGCAAGATATCAAAATTAAATTCTTGTATTCCGCGCATTGCGTGAAACAAAACATCAGTTCTTTTTATTTTACTGAGTATTTTTCCTTCACCAACATAAGAAATCATAAAGTTATTAATAACATCTTTTATAGTTGTAAATTGGTAATCACCATAATTTTCATCCCAACTGTTCCACTCGCCATCTGCACCGAGGTAATATTGTTCGTTATTTTGAGTAAGTAATCCCATTTATTATGATTTTTCTTGTTGTGTATTTCTAACCTCTTCTTGTGTTGCTATTTGGGTAACAGCTATTTCTTTTGCAGCTAAACTTGCTAATTCAAGTATTTTTATAACCAGTTCAGTTTCTTCGGAAGCGTGCAGCTCAAAATCAACGGAATAGGTAGAATCGTATAGTGCTTCGCCTAATACCATTTGATATTTCCATTCAACTTTAGCAGGCTGCTTTATATACGTTAAATCTACATTTAATTGTATTTCTTGATCTCCATATACTTTTAAGCCTTTGCTATCAGCTACATATATAGGTCTAACGTTTCTAGGTTTTGTAAGTGGAGAAGAGTTTATATATAAAAACTCGTTTGCATTAATCCTTTCTACAGTAACCTCTTCTATAGTTGTTTGAGGTGTTTGGGGCCCTAGAGCGGGATCTAGTATTAGTTTTGTTGTAGAATTTTTGTATATCACAGTACCAAGACGGTACATATCTTGCGGAAGTGTAAATGAACTATCTGCTATTGAATATGCAAGATTGTTGCGTGTTTCAAATATAGCAATTTTTTCTTCAAGTAACTTTAGCATATCTGAGTACTCAGTGTCATTGCCCGGCAATCTACCAAATTGATTTATATCGTAAAAGTATTGTTCGAATAAATCTAACTGTGCTTGATTTGCGAATAAATTAAATTCCTGAGGCGTAACATACCCTCGTTGTTCTTTATTGAGTATTGCTAATACTCTTTGATAAACAGTATCTATGCTTACAGCCATATTTTTATTATTTATAGTAATTAAGCCACCTCAAAGATGGCTTAACCACTATGAGAGACTATTTAAGTCTTTTTTCAATTGCTTTGTAAACTTCAACGCCATCATCTGTTTTAAACCAAGCAGCTAATGCTGAATATGGGTTTTCGTCAAATGGGATTGTTAAAAGTTTTCTGTTAGAATCACCGTATGTGAATGTTCTTTGATCTGCAGATAGCTGAATTATTCTAGCTTCTACTGCTTTAATACCAAAGTTTCTTAGCTGAACATTATCATCTTGCGCTAATTCAACAAATAGTAAAGGTTTTCTTTTAGCAAAAATTAAACCGTCTCTTTTCAATTCACTGCTGGATAAATCATTTACTTTATTTCCAAACTCAACTCTTAATATAGCTTCCATTTCATCTATACTAAGTGCTTTAGCTAAATTTAAAGCCTCTATTTCAGCTTCAATCCAATCTAATTGGTCAGCTGCTGCTTGTACTGGTTTGTACTCTTCGTAAACTTCATCTCTATAAGGATGATACAAAGAAAGTAATTTTTGTAAAGCTTGATCTTCTTTTGGTACACGCAAAGCTCCGTCTCTCATTACAATTCTACCCAAAGTAGCAGTACCTTGTTGCTCATCAACAAATGGAGATCTTTGATTTGTAGCATACTTTAGCTCTCGCTGGTACCCTTTTTCTTCGTCAAACCAAAGTAATGATCGCTTCTCTGTATGACGTGAAGGAATTGTGAACACTAAAGGCCGCTTATTGCTTTTTAACGTGTATAATCTATCTTTAATTTCCCACGTTGGTTCTGTGGGTTTTTGAACTGTTGTTTTTTTTGCAACAGTTGGCTGAGGTGCAACCTCAATTGTTTCTTCTGCTTTAGCTTGTTTAGCCATAATATGATATAATAAAAATGTTAATAAAAGTAATAATTACCCTCGTCAATACAACGAGGGTAATAATTACAGTACTATACTATGTTAATGATTTAAGTAATACAAAGTTGTTAGCAGCTTGTACACATAGCGCTCTTTCAGATAAGAAATGAACATTCATTTCATCCGCGTCACTTGTGAAGTTACCGCCCACTGAACCAGTTACCCAAGACTTCAACCTACGGTCATCAGCTTCAGAAGCTCTGTAGCGAATGTGTAGAAATGGTCGTGAGATATTCTTACCTAATTGCTGGTCATAAACCGTTGAAGTTCCTGCTGGTACTAAAACACCATCTACATCAGCAACTAATCCACGAGTAGTAGAATCGTTTAGATATTTCCAGTCAGTTTTATAGAAGTCATAAGAACCTCTACGGAATCCAGAGAAGCCTAAGTTTAAAGCCATGTCTGCAGAGTTGTCAAATACACCGTAAGATGTACCACCAGCCCCGTAAGTATTTTGCTGCGCAAGCATATTGTCAATACTTAAAGAAGTAGCTCTATCTAAGAAAAGCATGTTCTCTTCAATAGCACCTTGCTTATCTAGTTCAGCTAAAATAGTATCAAACTCAGCTAGTCCTGGACTTGGTGCGCCACCAACACTCGCTGCTCCAAAGTTTGCATCATTATATACAAGACCTCGAGTTTCAAGCACAGAAAACAAACCGTCAGAACCAGTAACGCTGGCGCCACCGCCAAAATTATTGGTTGCATCTACAGCTATATTTCTTGTAGCCCCATTTGCATCTAATGATTTTTCTGCTTCAACCATAGCCATTTCAAGTTGATCTTCAAAACGAATACGAGCTTCGTGTTCAGATTTTAAGTACCAAAGGTAACCAGATGTTCCGGCTTCAGTAGTTACTTCTACCCAACCAATTTGAGCAACGTCAGAACCATTTACATTATACTTATCTCTAAGGATAATTGGCTTGTTGTTGAAAGTTGTGAAAGAAGCGTCAATTGAATTACCAGCGTTCTTAGTCCCTTTAGCGTACTCAGAACCGTATACAAATACTTTTACGCCAGTACCAGTAATTGTAAGTCCTGATAATACGCCGTAAGTATCTACTTCTACGTTTGTTCCTGTTACTTTTTTAACATAAGCTTTTTCAGTTGTAAATCCTTTAGATACAACAATTGTCATTCCCGCACCGATTAAGTGACCAGCTGGAAATGTAAGATTAGTTGTGTCTACTACTTCTACATCATCATAAGCAATGTGTAATCTACCTTGTTCAGACCATACTACTTGGTCAGAAGCCATAGGCATTTCTGCCCCAACCATACGTAAAAATCCAGAGATAGTACGGTTTCCGTATCTCTCTACTTCTTTTTCATATACTTCAGGTAGAAATTGTTGTGTAAAATCCATATCTGCTACAGATAGGTAATTGTCACCGAACAACCCTTTAATAGGGCGTGGAGTTAAGTGACTTAAGTTTGCCAACGTGGTTGGCGATGTTGCAAATGCCATTTTTTTTTATTTTAATGGGTTAATTATTTTTTTCTAACTTTTAGCCTTCTCCCACTTACATTATCGCTTGGCACTGATCTTATAGTCCATCCATTAGAAGTTGTGACTTTTTCATGGGTCCCTCTCGGATCCATATCAACATTCTTAGATTTAGCTATACTGTTTTTCATTGCATCAGCTTTACCTTGTTCGTAAAAGTGATTAGCGACAGCGTCTGTGTTCATTGCTGTAAATAAAGCCTTATGATAACCCTTAGCGTCTAACATTTCATTTTTATCATTCAAGAACTTCTTGACGAAATTATTAATGTTGCTTTGGTTTTTCTTCAAGCTTTCTGCATCTTTAACATTAAACCGATATTTCTTGTCTCCAACATTGAAATCAAAACCTTTGAAATCTTTATTAAAAACACTATCTGTTTTTTGTAAAAATATTTTTGCTTGCTGCTCACTTTGTTTTTTTACAACCTCTTGTTCTTTATTGTGTCGGTTAAAAAAGTCAACAGCTTTTTGCTGTTCTGGATTTAATCTAGATCCAGCTTTAATTTCTTCGTAATATTTAGACTTCAATCCATCTAAATGGTTTTTAGCCTTTGCTAGCTCTTCTTTGTAAGCTATTTTCTTTTTACGTACATCTCTTTCTTCATCAAGCTCTTCATCATATGAAAAATTGTCTTCCATTAAAAAGTCAATTTCATCTTTTTCTAAATGAGGCCTTGTTGTTTCGTAGTATTCTCTAAGTAATTGCGTTTCACTTAAACTAGAATAATCTGTATTTAATTTAACATAATCCTGTAAAGATCCACCCGTTTCCTTCATAAAGTCTACAACTTTTTGAATATTTTCTGGAAGCGGCTCCCCAGTGTCTTGAGCCTGTTGAATTTCTTCTTCAACTTCCTCTTGCAGCTCTTCCACTTGCTCTTGTATCTCTTCTTCGGCTATCTCTTCAAGAACGAGTTGCTCATCTTCTTTGATGGGCTCCCGTACTTCTTCAGCCACTTCTTGGCTGTGGCTACTGTTTGGGGATTCTTCGACAATAACATCGCGGTCATCTGTGCTTTGCTCTTGAACGGCATCTTCTTCTTTATTAAGTTTAGTAAAATCTACTTTTATTGTGCCCTCATCATCTTGAGACACAGGTGAATCTACGTTTTGCTCTGGTGCTTTATTTTCAGTAGCAGGTTGTTCTTGACTTTCCTCTTGGGACTCAAGAACTGTTTCTTGGTTTTCTAACATGATAAAATATTATATAATTATTACTATTATTATTACCTAGGCTCGAAAGAACCTAAGTCAAATCCTCCGCCAATAATGTCATTTCCGCTGGACTCGAAATTTTGTGGAGGCGTATTGTTTTTTCTTTGCTCTATTAATTGACTTTGTTGTGTAGCCTGTAATTGAGTTCTTTGATCTTTTCTGTCTTCTTTTTGAGATTCTTTTTGCTTTTGGCTGTCAGTTTCCATACCCTTTAGTTGCATGTTATATTGAAACTCTTGTGCCATTAACTCTTTTTTAGCTGCAACTTCAGCTTGCATTTTCTGCAATTCAAAATTGTTTTCCATTTGCAATAGCTGAGCTTTTTGCGCTGTTAAAGCTTGATTCTTTTGTACCTCAGCAGCTGCTGCGACCTCCTGTGCTTGAGCATTTGCTTGGGCTTGAGCCTGCATATTTTGCTGCTGAATTAATTGATCTTGTTCTTGTTTGCGTTTTCTTCGTATTTTTAAAACTTGATTTGCTAATTTTATATTCTTTATTTCTCTTAGATCTATTGCGTCAGACAAATCTATAAGTCCCGCTGACAAGGCTGTTTGAATATTGTTCTCAAGCATTGAACGCTGCTCATCATCCGGCGCTAGCTCTAAAAATATACCAAAATCATAAAGATGCAAGTCCTCCATTTCTTTAAGGGTAGCAACATTGTGTCCTCCTATTTTTTGTATAAAAGCATCTCTAGATGGTGAATATTCTAATATATCTGATATTCTTAGCGACAAGCCCTCCGCTAATTGACTAGTTATAAAAAGCCCCGCGTCTAATATATGCCTTGTTGCGGTGTTTGAATTTGCCGCAGCCATTTTTTGAATACCTACAAGCGCTCTTGAATCTGGTGTACTGCCGTCTCTAGCTTCGTTTAAACCAGTTACATCCCGTATCATTTGTAAATAATAATTATACGTTGATATTAAAGACTGCAGTTTTTGTCCGCCAGAGCCGCTAGCTATTTCCTGCACGGGAACTTTACCGGGATTCATATCGCCTTCTTGAGTCATTGATCTACCAATAACAGAACCTGTTTGGAAGAACATATTTAATGCTTCTTGAGGGTTGTAATTAGTACCATTACCTAAATCAATCTCAGCTAATCCATCAGCATCAAGATAAA